>Ga0079216_10000001_pt1 | contig 68211 bp, 90 predicted proteins | sample NCAS100_FD_77008 | JGI IMG/M metagenome (GOLD analysis project Ga0079216, IMG submission 77008) | Agricultural soil microbial communities from Utah to study Nitrogen management - NC AS100 | ecosystem: Environmental > Terrestrial > Soil > Agricultural land | place: USA: North Logan, Utah...
CTAACAAAACCCAGCTTGATTAGTAATAGTTCCCAGGTATCAGGCGGCATTCTTCTGTTTCCGCCTTCCCATTTCTTCCAGGCTATCGTACTTTTGTAGACAACAGCGGCGGCTTCTTCTTGAGTAAGACCGGCCATATTCCGGGCCTGGATGATTTCTTCAGGAGACGGATTACGTCCCTCTTTCGGAGTTTTTTTTGATCGGTTCGGGTGGCTTACCATTTTTGATCTGCCTTGCGTTTAAGGTTTATTTACTACTTGCTACACTTCTCGTATTTGCGTCTTCTTCATTGCGGCTGTCAGTTCTGATCTTGTTACCCCTTGCACAATCCACCTGCCTAAGCTATGTTTCCAATGAACTCATTGTTCCGGTAGACATCGCCGTTAATTTTTATTTGATCGCCGCGAATTAGCAGTAAGTCCTCTGCGCCTTCGGCTGTTGCACGTTGGCTTGTTACAACCCATCCATCCAGATTGTCGTTTGTGTCGATTGCTCCGCTGACCAGGCAGATTTCCATGCTGTCTCTCCTATTGTGTTATTAATCCATCCACACATGCCCCGAAAGGGCATGGATTGAGGGACTAGTTCAACTCTGTACGTGAATCAACAATTTCGTAATGATTGTTAAGATGTCCATCTATGTAGCCTGCTGCTAGGAACTCATAAAATTCCGTTTCGTCTCCCGCTTCTCTTGCTTGATGGATCGCTAATTGGCAAATTGTTAATGCCATATGGAGTTCACCGAGGGTGATTTGCGTCTTTTGCATTTTCATTTATCCTTGGTAGCGTTGGGTTAAAAGTACATAACAGCGATAAGGCAGGCAATGAGGATGCTGAAGAGGGTAACAGTGATAGGTTCCATTTGTTTCTCCTGGCCCCAGCTTGAACCCCGAGGCGCGGGTTTAGGCTCGATGCCTACAGTTCTAATGGTATACAATGTATCTTATTAAGTCAAGTGGTTTTTGCAAGGGGCCGCAGCCCCTTTTTTGGTACTAAGCGTACATGCTCAGTAAAACCGTATTAACTCCGGTCCCCGACTCGGCAAAGGTTCCGGCGGGCAACGGTTCCCATATTCCCCCCATAGATTCAACGAGCGGCTTTAGTTTCTCGTTCTGGCGCGGACCATTCGCACATATAGCCACAAGCCGTCCTCCAGGCTTTAACATCGTCATGGCGTGGGTAATATGCTTAATGTCAACCGCGTTTTCAAAAGGCGGGTTCATGATTACGGCGTCGAATGTTCCAATGTCCCCATTGCACTGTAGAAAATCAGTGCAGCGCACGTCAGTTAATGGGAATTGGGCGCGGAGTGTATCGGTAAGCGAATGATTGATTTCGATGGCTAAGACTTCTCCGCATTCCGGGTTATGGCCGAACATACGTCCACCCATTGCACCAATAAGGCGACCAGTACCGGCGCTTGGTTCTAAAACTCTGTCACCTGGTCTTATTTCTGCAAGGTCTGCCATACGCTGCGCCAAATCAACGGGGGTAGGGAATAACTGAGGCGCTGAAACCACCTTAACGCCTCCATTCCTCAATTGATCCTTCATCGCCTGGAAGTCGGCGGCTTCCGGGGCTGGTTCTTTAGGGGTGCGCGGCTCTTTCGGTGGTTCTGTTCTAAGAATAAAGCCGGTACCGTCAGAAACCTCCACGATCAAGCCAGCGTCGCGTTTTTCGTTTACCTCGGCGGCAGTCATGATTGAGGAAAGTTTGTCGAATGGGATCGTGCGCGTGAAGTTAGGTCCGCCATTGCCCCAATTGTCGAGCACGGTTACAGATACCTTATTTACCTTCTGGATATAAGAATATCCGCCGCGTGGGGATGCCCAGCACTTGCACGCGCCGCCTTTCTCTGGTCCTGTCTTATCCGTTGCGGTCCCGCCTACTTCTTGTAGCATGGCCTTTTCGTACGCAATACGGTTGTTATAGTGGTTTATCCAGCGTTCGCAGTGGGCGATGGCTCGCGGGTAAACTCGTTTTGCGGCCTCTATAACTTCTTCAAGGGTGCGAGGCGCGTACAGGCTTGGATATGAGTTTGTCAGTGCGTCATAGGCGCTTGGGTTCTGGTTGAAGTCTTCACGGTCACCCTCTTTTCTCGACAATATAAGGCGGAAGCGGTTAGCAATCGCCACTCCTTGCTCGTGGGTTAACCCTTCTTTGCTCCATAGCTTCAAACATAGCTCTGACTCTTCCTTGTAACGCTCTTGCTTGCGCTTATCGGCCTCCAGTCCTTTAATGCGACGAGCGCGAACGTCGGGACGCTCCTTATATTTCGCGGAACGAATCGCGCCAGTTGCGCGGCTTTGCCAGTATTGAGACGTTTCCCACATTTGAACCGCTTTACGCATTCCGTTTTCAATGCGTTGTGCGTCCTTCCTCGCGTGTTTTTCGCTGTGATGGCCGATCAGAATAGGCTGGCCGAGAGGGATATTTTCCATGATGCCTTTAACTGCCTTATGCGCGTTATTTGCATCATTGGCGCGTTTCTCGCTGTAGTCCTCAAATCGGTCTGCGCGTTCTTCTGCGCGTTCTACCAGGCTTTTATCCTCGTCCTCGATTTCTCCGCACAGTTCTATTAGCAAATCCTCGCGGGCTGGCGTCCACATTGGGGCAACAAACAATTCCTGCTTCGGTGCCCACTTGAAACCGGCTGCTTTCACGCGGTCATATGTCTCGCGGTCAAGCCTGCCCATCGAGTACAGTCTCAATTTGTTGTCGTCTGGTGAATATGTTGCATCCATTTTTGTATCTCCTTTTAGTTGGCCCCTGAATCCCGAGGCGCGGATTTAGCAGAATTGCTAAAAATTGTTTAGATGTATTTATTGCGTATCAAGTAAAACATCAGGTCAAAAAACGAGTTGCTTTCCTTGTAGCGCCCGCCTACTGGATATACGTAATAGACCGTCCTGCCGTTTCTTGTTAATTCTCCGATCATCTTCTCAGATGCTTTTTCCTGTTCTTCTAATTTGGTCAAGTGGCGGTGCTCCACTTTCATTCTTCTGCGGTCCCGTCCTTCTAAGTATTCTTCGGCACTTTGTCTGGTTCTCATTTTTTGCTCCGGTTCGTTATTCACTTGCTACGGTTCCCATAGTATACAATGTATCCCTTCGTGTCAATAGGTAGAGGAAAATATTTTTTATTTATTTCGATAAACCCTTGATTTTTACGGGAAGCACTTTTATGATAAAGTTTCTATAGTCGAGAAATGCCGACCAAACAACCAAACCCGCACACGCGGGTTTTTTTATGGGCGTCGAATGGATAACCAACACAAACATATAAAAGGCTACCGCGATTTATCGGAGCAAGAAATCGCGCTAATGAATGAGGCTAAGGAACTCGCTGCTAAAGTCGGGGAGTTCTGCGAAAAGTTACAGTCGCTCGCGCCTCCTAACGGGCAAACGGGAATTACTATTGATGGCCGGTGGCTTGCAATCGGCACTACCGACCTTCAAAAAGGATTTATGGCCGTGATCCGCTCAGTTGCTAGGCCGGAGTCGTTCTGATGCTTCCCGTGCTTCCTGTCCCTGCAATTGCCGCTATCGTGATAGGCGTTACCGCTATCGCGGGTTTCGGTGGTGGCTTTATGGTTAGCGACTGGCGCAGCGGTGAGAGGATAGCCAAGCTCGAAGGCACCAATTCGGTCCTGACGTCCGTCAACAGGCAATGCGAGACGAACGTACGAAACGTGCACGCGGCAATGGCCGCGCTCACTCAAGCTGCCGAGGACTTGGAGCGGCAAGCGCTCGCAGCAATGCGCCAGGCCGAACCGGAAGTGAAGAAACGCACCGCGACTATCACGAAGATAAAAGCATTACCCACGGTTTCCCCAGATGGGCAGTGTGAGGCGATAAAGCGGGAACAGATAGAGTACGTGCAAATGCGGCGGGGTTCGTGAGTAGGGGTTACCTGGTTTTGGTGGGTTTGCTCAGTGGATGTGCGGCAAAGCCTGTAATAGAAACGCAGGTGATTGAGAAGCCATTCCCGATCTACTGCAAAGTTCAGATGCCTGCGGAGTGCAAGGACTCCTACGCGGTTGACCGCGTAAGCCCTGCTGATGATCCGATAACGATAAACAGGGCGCTACGAACAGAGATTGAAGAACGATGGAAATGTCAGATCAAATTGACGGCGGCTATGAAAGGCTGCAATACGACACAGAAGGGCAAGTAGTCGGGAAGCTCCTGAAGGCTCCTTTCGGGCAATGGATTTTATTACTCAAGCCTGACTTTATTTTGGTCGCAACGAATGATCCTGACAAATTCAAATTATGGGACTGCAAACGGTTGAAAGTTTTGGAGTTCGCAAAAAATGACAGACGTGGATAACCTTGAGGCCCTTATCAAGTCTCAGGAGACGGTTGAAAGTGATGGTCAATTCTTTCACGTGCTGATATTGAATAATGGCTATCGAGTGGTTTCGCAAAGCTCGACTAATGGAGATGACGCAAAAGCGGATGCTTTTGGCAAACTTCGAATGCTTCTTAAATACGGGACGCTTAACTTGTCATGAGCGACAAGAAGGTAACAAATAACGCGCACGCGCGCGCGAGGCAATTAAAACCACGAATTGTGCGTAGCGAAAAGCTGCTGAATGAGATTTTCGACCGCATTGCCAATGGCGAATCATTGAACAAGATTTGCTCTGAGCCTGGAATGCCTGCGCGTAAATCCTTTTACGAATGGGTGGCCGAAGATGAAACGATTCTAAGGCGCTATGAATTCGCAATGATAATGCGAGCTGACGTTTACGCTGAGCAAACCATCGAGATTGCGGACGATAGTGAATTTGATACTCGTTTTGATGATGAAGGGCGTGAGGTTGTTAATCATGAGTACATCACTCGCTCAAAGCTACGGGTTGACGCTCGCAAATGGTACGCATCAAAACTCGCACCAAAGAAGTATGGCGACAAGATAGTAAACGAACATCAGGGCGGCGATCCTGACAAGCCAATCCTAAAAAATATCAGCGTGTCATTTATTGCGTCAAATACCCCGAAATAGCGGAATTGCACAACTATTGTGCAACGTAGAGGCGTTTTAAGCGATTATTTTAATGTAGTCGATACCTTAGCATGGGTGCCGTGATTAGATATTTGGATACTAGTTACAATTGCCAGATTTGCGGCAAGCACAGAGGCAAGGGAAGCAATCATTCGGTTTGTAGTCGTGAGTTGCAGAAGCGCAGCAAGCTATCCGGGGCACAACGCAAGATGCCTGACGACAAGCTGGTCAGATGGTATGACGATTTCTTGAAGCACAAGATATAAGCCCATTGTCAGGTTGGGGTACACCCTGTCATGACACCGGGAAAATACCGTGATTCTGTCAGAACAGCATTAGATTTAGATTTCAACATGACATATTTGCGAATACGTGATAGAGTTCGTCCTGACACTAAAACAGGAGAGCGACATCATGAAACATCAAACGATAGGCTACGTTCGGGTCAGCACGATAGACCAGAACGCGGAACGGCAGTTAGACGGGATCAGCCTGGACAAAGTATTCACGGACAAGGCGAGTGGCAAGGATATGAACCGGCCACAACTACAGGCCGCGATAACGTACGTACGCGAAGGGGATCAGCTCATAGTACATTCGATGGATCGGCTGGCCCGGAACGTCGAAGATATGTTGAGGATCGTTCGGGAGTTGACCGGAAAAGGCGTCTCAGTCAAATTCGTAAAAGAGAATATGACGTTTGATAATGAAGGCGCGGACCCGCGAAACATGCTCATGTTTACCATGCTGGGCGCGTTCGCGCAGTTTGAGCGTTCACTCATTCGGGAGCGTCAGCGGGAAGGTATCGCCATTGCCAAAGCGAAAGGAGCGTACCGGGGCGGAAAGCCAAAGCTCGATGCGGAACAGCTTGAGAAATTAACAAGCATGATTACCGATGGTGTGCCAAAAGCGGCGGCAGCTCGTAAGTTCAAGATCAGCCGGGAAACTCTTTATCAATACTTGCGGCGAACGGACGAGGAAATCAACAATGCAGTACGAAACAATCATTAGATGACGAGTGGTTGACGTTTATTGATATTGCCCATATAGTGCAAATCGACTAGTAGTCTTCAGGTATGTAAGCACCTAGTCCTCCAGTTGGAAGGAATGGTGTTCGAGACCGTTCCATACCTACCCCAGATGCCTCACCATTCCAGTGGTGGGGCATTTGTTTTTGTGCTCAAAAAAACTATTGAATGGATACAAACGCCGAATTTCCCGAGAAGCTGCAATTCCTGTTTGAGCCGCACCGCTACAAGGTGCTATACGGCGGACGGGGTGGAGCTAAAAGCTGGGGAGTCGCAAGAGCATTACTGATACAGGGGGCCGCAAGCCCCCTTCGTATTTTGTGCGCTCGGGAATTCCAGAAATCGATTAATGAATCGGTACATCATTTATTGAGTTCTCAAATAAAGGCGCTTGGCCTGGAAGACTTTTACCGCGTGCAGAACACTGTGATAACCGGCGCAAACGGGACGGAAATCGTTTTCGCCGGACTCAGGAACAATACAAGCAGCATTAAATCATTTGAGGGCATAGACCGGGCATGGATCGAAGAGGCCCAGACAGTCAGCCGGGGATCATGGAAGGACTTGATACCCACCATTCGGAAGGATGGCTCAGAAATCTGGATTACGTTTAACCCGGAGCTGGCGACGGATGAAACATATCAGCGCTTCGTTGCACACCCGCCAACGGATGCTGTAGTCGCAAAAGTCAACTGGACGGACAACCCGTGGTTTAACGCTGTACTGAATCAGGAACGGCTCGATGACCTGGCACGCGACCCTGACGCATACCGCAACATCTGGGAAGGGCATTGCCTGTCCACGCTCGCCGGGGCGATATACGCGAAAGAAATCCGGCAAGCCGAGGACGAGGGACGCATTCGAACCGTGCCGTATGACGCTCTGAAACAGGTTCACACGTTTTGGGATCTCGGGTGGGCCGACAATACCAGCATTTGGTTTGCTCAATCGGTAGGTATGGAATTGCGCCTCATAGACTATTACAGCAACAGCCAACAGCCGTTACAGCACTACATTCAGACATTGCAAAGCAAAGGATACATCTATGGCACTGACTGGCTTCCGCACGATGCAAAAGCTAAGAGTCTTGCGACTGGCCGATCAGTCGAGGAAATCATGTTGGCAATGGGCCGAAAGGTGCAGATTACTTCGAACCTATCCATCTTTGACGGTATCAACGCAGCGCGAACCATATTCAGCCGGTGTTACTTCGATGAAGAAAAATGCGCAGAGGGGCTACAGGCTTTGAGGCACTACCGTTACGAAGTGGACCCGGAGAGTAAGCAGCTATCGGGCAGGCCGCTCCATGATTGGGCAAGCCACGGTGCTGATGCTTTCCGGTATTTTGCCCTCTCGATAGGAGACGATGCGCCCAGCGTTAGCGCTCGGGGCGTGCGTATGGTCGGGTGGCGTGCCTGATGGAGCGCATGAATAATAAGGTATTCCCGATAACCAAAGACATCACCATCGAGGCGTACGACAAAATCTGCCGGGATATCCGCAATCAACCAAAGTGGCGCTTAGACTCGGATCGGGATGCGGATTACTACGACGGCGCACAGATGGATGTGGCCGTTATAGATCGGTTGAAAAAAGCCGGAATCCCCGAACAGGACTCGAACCTTATCAAGCCGACCATCAATGCGGTATTGGGGCTTGAGGCCCGTTCGCGCACCGATTACAAGGTGACTAGCGATGATGAGGCGCAGAACGACATTGCCGAGGGCTTGAGCGCAAAACTGAAGGAAATAGAGACGGAATCACGCGCAGATCGGGCCATGAGTGACGCCTATTCGAGCATGATTCGAACGGGCGTGGGCTGGGTGGAAGTCTCGCGCGAAACGGAACCGGGGAAGTTTCCTTACCGCGTGCGGGAGATCCACCGTAACGAAATATTCTGGGATTGGAGCGCGAAAGAACCGGACCTATCCGATGCGCGCTACCTGCGCCGGGATAAGTGGATAGACCGGGAACAGGCCGTGAGCATTTTTCGGGAGCATAAGACTGTAATCGAAAATTCCTGGAACGGCTGGAACACAGTCGATGTGTACGACGGAGACAATACCGGGCTGGCAAGAGCATACGAGAATGAACAGGCATGGAGTCATACACAAGACACGTACCTGAACCATGCGGCAGGAATGGTGAAGCTGTCGGAGCTCTGGTACAGATACCACGAACACGCTCACATTATGTATCTGCCCGATGGCCGGGGGATCGAGTACCGCGAAGATAATCCGTATCATCAGCAAGCCGTCGCACAAGGGCTTGTACAAGTTCAAAAGGCGCTGACACCGCGCGTGCGTGTGTCAATCTGGCTTGGTCCTCACAAGCTAATGGATGTGCCTACACCATTGCCGCATCAGAACTTCCCTTATATTCCGTTCTGGTGTTTTCGGAAAGACCGCAGCCGGTCCCCGTACGGATTGATACGCGATATGCGGGGGCCGCAAGATCAAATTATCGACCTGGATATCCTGCTCTATGAAATCATGAATTCGGTCAAGGTGGAAGTCGATAACGACGCCCTGGACCTGAATCAGAATACGTACCAGGAAATGGCTGAAAACATCAATAGCCTAAGATCGATCACGGTTCTTAACGCGCAGCGGCGGAACGTGGACGGGTTCAAGGTAACGCGGGAACACGCGCTTGCGGCACAGGTATTCCAATTGGTGCAGGAGCGGAAGCGCAGAATTGAAGAGGTAGGGGGCGTGTATCGCGCCATGCTGGGGGATTCCGGCGAATCCGCAAAAAGCGGTGTGGCGATTAATAATCTGGTAGAGCAGGGTTCGACCGTGCTGGCCGAGCCGAATGATAATTTTCGCTACGCACGGCGGTTGTGCGGCCAACAATTACTGGCGTTTGCTGTCGCGGATATGATAGGCAAGCCTACGCAAATTGCCGTCAGGCAAGGGGCAAAGCAAAAACTTATCTACTTCAACCGGGAAGTAATCACGCCTGACGGTCCTGTCGTTCAAAACGATGTTGCGATGGCTCAGGTTAAAGTAGTGCTGGAAGACATCCCGGCAACGCCGACATACCGCGCACAGCAATTGCAGTCCTTCTCGCTGATTGTGCAGTCCGCACCGCCTGCTTATCAGGCTGTTTTGTATCCCATCATGCTCGAGCTGTCCGACGTACCGAACCGACATGAGGTTGCGGATCAGTTGCGCAAGGTCGGGGGCGTGCCTGGTCCCATGACGCCGGAACAGGAGCAGGCAGAAGCCCAGAAAGCGGCACAAGCGGAGCAGATACAAATGCAGCTTGTCGCGCTCGAACTGCAACTGAAAGAAGCCCAGGTTATGAAGACTCGCGCCGAGGCGCAGCGTCTGGCCGCAGAGTCCGCGCCCAAAGAAGAAGGCGGCGACGAACAGCAGTACGCAATGGTCAAACTCCAAGCGATGGAGCAGGAACTGCGCTCGTTGCAGCAAATGCAGAAGCTGCAAGAACAGATCGGTACCCTAAAGCTACAACTGGTCAACAAGTCGGGAGAATTGCAGCTTGAAGCGCAGAGAGTTGACATTGAACGGCAAAAGCTACAGGTTGACGCCAACGTGAAAGCCGAGCAGCTTGTGCTAGGGCACATTGCCGCAAACAAACCCGTTCCCCAGAAGCAGGCCGCTAAATGATTAAATTCATCGACAATGCCTATATAGGCGGACAGGCATTCACGGCGGGGATGATTGCGGACTTCGACCCACGAATCGAAGCCGACTTGATTCAGAATGGCGATGCGGTAATTTATGAGGTTACCGGAACGGCGGAAAATGCGATCAATGCGCAGCACGCAGACACAGCGGACTTGGCTACCTCGGCATTATCTGCTGACACCGCGACGACAGCGGATCATGCAACCACCGCCGATACCGCGGAGACGGCGAATTCAGCGACTACGGCAACCACTGCGCAACATGCCGATACCGCAGGAGCCGCCGATACCGCAGGCCATGCGACCACGGCTGACACGGCGACGAACGCGACGACGGCTGTAACAGCGACTACCGCAACCACTGCGACGACGGCATACAACGCTAACGCGGCGGATAAAGCCACGGCGTTGATCCTGGACAGCACTGCCCTGGTACATGCCGCCATTGGAAAGCCGGTGGAGTCGCTTCTGAACTTTGCGGGATCTTCGACGTGCATACACACGTTCATAGATGAATATCTCGAACTTTTCACGATTACCGCAGGAACAATGGGCGCGAAAAGTATCTTGCAGATAGAACCTCTCTGGACTTACACCAGCAGCGCGAACAACAAGACCTGTAAAGTCATCATTGGCGGCATAACCATTTACAACGCGGTTAGGACTACATCTACGAAGGAATCTCCCTTAATCATACTGGCTAATCGAAATTCGCTTACCTCTCAGATTCAGCCATACGAAAGCGGGTATGTCACGGCGGGAACCGGTGCGCCGGTTACTTATGCGATTGATTTTTCCAAGGATGTTTTGGTCCAGATAATCGGCAGGCGTGTGAACGTTGCCGATACGCTCAAGCTGGAATACTGCCGTGTGTTGCATTATGTGGGGTAGGCAATGACTACTTGGTACGTAAGAGAGGATGCTACGCACGGCGGCACGAACACGGGGACGAGTTACGCTAATGCCTGGCAGGGGTGGACAGCCATTGTATGGGGCGGGGCCGGTGTGGTGGCCGGTGATACGCTTTATCTGTGCGGGAATCATGCGCGGAATCTAACGACGATAGGCGCACACGGTGGAACCTCCGCATTGCCGGTAACAATCAGGGGTGATTACGCTGGCGATCCCGGTCAGTTCACAATCAGTTCGTGGGGGCACCTTGATGTGCCGGTAGCCTGGTCGACGCTCTTAAACCTTACTCTCATAACGACAGTAGTCGGAAGTCATGCTATCTCCATTACCGCCGACGGTGTGCGCGTGCTTGGATGCACGGTGACAGGAGGCGTTGGGGGTATCTATGCCGCACTCGGAGCCATTACGCTCTATGAGGTTATAGGTTGTCACGTGAGCGGATGCACTGATACTGGCATCAGATACATGCTTACAACGGAAGGCTCTACATCGAGCGGAGTCACGATTACTAATAACCTGGTTCATGACAGCAACGGATTCGGGATCGATGTAAGAGTCACTGGTAACACGTCGTACATCAACAATGTAAAGATCAGGAATAACGAGGTCTATAACACCAAATCATCGACCATCCTTTTTAGTGGAACGATGCTGGCAGCGCCCGATATTCCAACTATTTACTCTTCTGGCTTGGAGATTACTGGCAACATCGCACGCGATTCCGGCGTGATCGCGGGTGACAATGGAAGTCACGGGGGCCTGCATGTGACAGGCGCAATTGCACCGTTAATTTGTGGGAATAGAGTGACCAACTGCTACGCGACTGGCGCTGGGATACAAACCCTCAGAAATTACAATCCAATAATCTGCTTTAACTACGTGTCCGGCATTCGTGCTGGAACGCCCACGTCGCTCTATCAGAACGGGTTACCAATTGACGGCAATGGAATATTCTTCGACAACGGCACGCGGGGCGGGATTGCGTACGGAAACTACATTACCGACCTGATTACAACCGGCAATATAGGCAGCGGGGCGGGATTGTCGTTTTGGGACTGCACCAACGCTACCTACTACGGGAATATTGTCGAAAACGTGGCGTGCGGAGCCATCTACGGCGCACCAATAGAAACCGGTAATGCGTTCTACAACAATACATTCATCAATTGCACAGTTGGCATACAAAAGGCGGGGGGTTCGGCCACTACCGGCAGTCTCATGGCTAAGAATAATATCCTGCTCAACTGTACCACCGGATTTGCGTCTTATGCGTTCCCGTCGATAGTGAACGACTACAACTGCGTTTATGGATCGACCACGGCCTACGCAAACGGGGTTGTCGCGGGTGCGAACGACATTTCCACAAACCCGGACATTGACAGCAATTACAGGCCGCGTGCCGTCGCGTGCAAGAAATCAGCATTCAGGATAGAAGGAAAGGATTACTACGGAAACAGGTTCTTCGAGAAACCGAACCTGGGCGCGGTCGATGACATAGACACGCCGCGTTACCTGTTGAAACCATAGATTCCATCATCAGTTTTCAAGAAGCCGCTTTCGAGCGGCTTTTTTTATTGCCCGGACGGGCCGCGCTCACGGCGATATCGCAGTTTTTTTAACCATCCTGCTTTTGCAGGCGTGCTAACGACGTTACCGAAGTGGAGAAAGGCATGGAATTTTCAGACGTCACAGACGAACAGATCGCAAACCTTACGCCGGAACAGATCGAAATCTTAGAGAACGATCCGGACAAACTTGCCGAGATTCTGGCAAGCCAGGAAGACAAAACCGATAAACCAAAGGACGAACCCAAACAGGAAGAGGAAGAAGGCGCGGCTAACGGCGCGGGCAAGGACGATGGGGAAAAGGAAGAAGAACAGGACCAAGAGGATGAGCCTGTTGTTCTGAACAAGAGCGGCAAAGGGACGATTCCGTACGAAAAGCTCAAAGAGCTTCGTGTGGAAAACGCGACGCTTCGGGACAAACTGCAATCTTTGCAGAATACCCAAGCTGAACTTGAATCTCTGAGGAAACAGCAAGCGCAAGCCAAAACACCGGAAGGGCGTTCTGAGATTCAGAAGCAGCTCAAAGATCGTATCGCTGCCTTGAAAGAGGACTTTCCAGAAATCGGGGCTTCATTCGATTCTGTCACAGAGATTGTTAGCGACTTATCGCGGCAGATCGAAGAAGATAGGGCCGAAGCAAAGAAGAAATCCGACGAGGAAGCCGCTGCGCAAAAGCGAGTGATCGATGAGCAAGTTCAGGAAGCGAAGGAAAACAACCCTCACCTGGTGCATTGGGAAGCGAACGACGAGGACGCCTGGAAGGAAGCGTTGATGCAGGACCAGATACTTTTGCAAAACCCGAAGTGGGCGAAGAAAACCTACGACGAGCGCTTTGTCGAAGTGGTCCGGCGCGTCAAGACAATCATGCCAGAAGCAACCGAACCACCTACTGCTTCACCACCGGAAGACAAGGAAAAAACCAAGGAAAAAGCCAAGGAAAAACTTGAGAAAGCCGTGGTGAAGAAACCCACAACCCTTTCGGATATTCGTGGCGGGGATAACCCTACATCTGAGCGCGAGCAACTTGAGAATTTGAGTCCCCTTGAACTGGCTCAAAAGCTGCTGAAGATGCCGGATCATAAAGCCGCCGCCATGCGTGCCGAACTCGATTAAGGATTAAATGAAATGGCTGAAACAAACGTAGCAAGTGGCAGCTCGATTGCCATAAAGCATTATTCGGCAGCTCTCTTTGCAAACACGCTTAGGGGCACGACGGCAATGGATAATCTGGTCGGACCTGTCGAACCTACTGCCGCAATGCAGAAGATTGCTGGTCAGACACAGGCTGGAATGCCCATTGTCCGTATCGATAACCTGATGAAGAGCGCGGGCGATGTTGTCTCTCTCGACCTGGTGGACACTATCAGTGGCGAGCCGCTGATGGGTGACGTCAACCGTGAAGGCCGGGGAAGTCCTCTTTCGTTCTCTTCGATGGAAATCAAGATCGACCTGGCTTCCAAAGTGATCGACGCTGGCGGCAGCATGAGCCAACAGCGCACGAAGCATCAACTGCGCGAAATCGCCCTGGCGCAATTGTCGGGGTACTTTCCCCGTCTCGACACACAAGAAACACTTGTACATCTTGCCGGGGCGCGTGGCTCCCAAATGGGGACCGACTGGACCGTTCCGCTGCAAAGCGCGGCAAACTTCGGTTCGATCATGGTCAACCCGGTCAAGGCTCCGACCTACAACCGGCACTTCGTTGTAAACGGGGCAAACTTGACCGCTGGCGGGCAGCAACTCGGTTCCATAGCGTCAACCGACTTGCTGAAACTCGCGCACCTGGACGTGCTTCGCAAGCGCCTGGATGATATGGATCAACCCTTGCAATCGGTCAAGATGTCCGGTGACAGGGCTGCGCAAACATCCAAGATGTGGGTATTCCTGGCAACCCCGAACCAGTATTCAATACTGTTGACGGAAGGTTCGCTTCGCGCATTTCAACAAAATGCGGTAAACCGGGCTGCGTATTTTGATACCCGCCATCCCTTGTTTGCTGGTGAAGTCGGTATGTGGAACGGCATTCTGGTTATCAAAAACGAGCGTGCCATTCGTTTCATGCCCAGCGAAACCACGAAGATCATCACCGCCGCCAATGCCGCAACCGCAACGGAAACGGATCAGGCTGTTAGCGCATCATTGACTGCCGGTTACGCGGTTGAGCGCGGACTGCTGCTCGGCGCTCAAGCGCTGGGGATTGCTTACGGCAAAACCAAAGTAAGCGGGATGCAGTTCGGCTGGAAAGAGCATTGGTACAACTTCGAAAGCAATTTGGAGGTCATGGGTGAGAAGGTTTCCGGAAAGGCCAAGACGCGCTTCAGCGTGGACGACGGCACCGGCTCCAAGGTGCCTACGGACTTCGGTGTAATCGCCGTGGATTCAGCCGTACAACTCTAAGCCAATACCGAATATAGCGGGGCGCTAGTTCCGCTACTTTCCCCATTTTTTAAGGAGTTCGAGCAATGCCAACATTTAATGCAGCAGATTTGAATAGCAAAGCCCGTTTCATGGGCGGATACGGCAACGCCGTTATAGTCACCGGTTCGGTGACGCCGACCGCTGGCGCGTCCGCCGACGTTTACCGGCCTGTTCGCATTCCGGCTGGGATGCTGGTAACAGGTTTGGCTTTTGTCACGGACGATCTGGATAGCGGCACCGGCACAATCTCAGGAAAAGTGGGCTATGCGCCCGTCGATTCCGATGGGCCGACTGCCGACGATGATTACTTTGCCGCGACAGCCACAACCCTGCTAGCCGCTGCTGGGCGCAAGGAAATGGTGTTTCAACCCATCAAGTTCGAGAAAGACGTTTACATCACGATTACCTTAACTGCATCCGCGAACGTGTTCGCCTCTGGCGCAGTAACAGCCATTGCCACGGGTATAGCCGAAGGTATCAAGTAAGGTTCCTTTTAAGTACGGTGGTTAAGGGCGATTCTTTGGAGTCGCCCTTTTTTATGGATGATAAAAATGTTAATCAAATATTTGCTGAATTATCCCAAGACTGACTCCATAACCGGCGTAGGGTTGCTGTGGGAACCTGGGCAAACGCGAAACGTAAGCCCGGAAGTGGCGGAAAAACTGGCGGTCTATACCGACACGTGGGCGAAAACGCCTGACGAGGAAGCTGTAAGCACGGAATCCGTGGGCTTGAAGCCGGAAGAAAAGCCGGTTGAAGAACCGCTGCCGGTAATCGACTTTCACGGCATGAACAAACAGGCTTTGCTCGAATTTGCCGAAACGAACTATAACGAGCGGCTGGACAAACGCCAGAGCGAAGAAACCATCAGGCATAAAGTAATCGCTCTGTTCGGTAAGCATGAGGCAGGTAACGCCTAATGGCATACACCTACCAGACCGTAGTTGATCTGGCTCGCGTGCCATTGAACGACACAGACAAGGCGCGGTACTCCGATGAGCAACTTATGTTGTTTGCCAACCACGGCACACTTGCGCTCGTTAAACGCCGCCCTGATTTGTTCATAGGGCAGTTCGACAGTCTTCCTTCCGGCGAAGCGATCCTGACAGATATGCTGCCAACCGAGGCGGCTTACGCGCAGGTCCTGGCTGACTACGTGGTCGCGCGTGCTGAAATGACAGACGACGAACACGCCAATTCTGGAAGGGCAGCGGCCTTTGTCAATCTGTTCGGTGGCGAGGCACCTATATGAAAACCTGGAACAATTTTTTCGACCTGCTTTCCCCTCATGTTCCAGGGTGCCCGCAAGCCGCTCAAACAATCGCGCTGCGGCAGGCCGCTATCGCTTTTTGCGAGCAATCGTTAGCGTGGCGCTATGCACACCCGGAGATACTGGTTCTTTCAGACACCGCAAAATACTTTTTCGATCCGCCAGAGGGCGCCACGGTACACGCGGTAACCTACGCTGAGTTCAACGACAAGCAAATTGAAGTCAGTACGATGGAGCATGAAATAAAAATATGGAACTGGCGCAATGTATCGGGGATTCCTGAATATGTGCTTGGTGGGCCTATTTCCTTCACCCTTGTTCCTAAGCCGGATTTATCCGGCACGCTGAAAGTACGGGTTGTTCTCAAGCCCTCGCAAGGTTCTGCCGGGATCGATGACGACATTTTCAATGAGTATCACGAGGCAATAGAACACGGCGCTCTCGCACGGCTCATGCTCTCCCCGAAAAAGCCGTACACGGATGCGGTGCTGGCGAATTATCACGCGCAAATGTTCCTGATCCAGACGGCGCGTGCCGGGGTAAGGGAGGCGAAAAGTTATAACCGCTCGCCGCTTCGGACTTCAATCATGAGAAGGCGTTAATCATGGGGATAAAGTTCTCTAACTTCGGGAAAGCCATTGTTGCTTCCGCCCCTACCGGGACTACTGGCCTGAGTTTTTCCGTGGAGGCCGGAAAAGGTTCGCTTTTCCCGGCGCTCGGAACCGGGGATTACTTCTACGGAATATTCAAGGATGCCTCCGGTAACCGAGAAATAGTCAAGGTAGATGCCAGATCAAGCGACTCCTTGACCATCGCAACAGGTGGGCGCGGTTTGGACGGTACGGATGCGCGAACATGGGCCGCAGGAGATTACTTTGTAGCCGGGATGGTGAATATTGCTCTTTTGGAGTCGATTGCAAATCCAAACCTAGCAGCGATTGCGACACTTATTTCTGGTGCTGACAAGTTACCGTATTTCACAGGCTCAGGTACGGCAGCACTTGCATCCTTAACTTCGGCTGCAAGGAATCTGCTGGACGATGCAAACGCGGGGGAAATGCTCACAACGCTGGGCGTTACTACCTACATCAAAACATTGCTTGATGACACCAATGCTTCTGCTGCAAGGGCTACGCTGGGGTTGTCTTATGGGCCTGCTTTCTCGGTTGGCAATTTCACCGCTCAAACGCTTTCGTCGGCAGTGCTCACAAAAGTAACACTCGCAAGTGAGGAATTTGACACTAACTCGAACTTCGCGGCGAGCCGGTTCACCCCAACCGTGGCCGGTTATTATCAAATAAACGGAATGGTCAACATCGTTGGTTTGCCGATCCTTGTAGGTTATGCGGCTTTATACAGGAATGGCACGCTGGAAAGGCGTGGCTCGCAGCTAAATATTTCAAGTGCAGGGTATGCCGATTGCATTGCTCCCGTTGTTTCAAATGTAATTTATTGTAACGGTACAAGTGATTACGTGGAATTGTATGTCTATGCCGCTGGAACGACTATAAAAGCAACTTCCGCTGTCATGACAGGCTCTTTTATTAGGAACGCATGAATGTTATACGAAGAAATTAAAAGCGTTTACCCTGAAATCCACGATTCTCAGTTCTCTCTACAAGACGATGGCGAAGGTCCATACATCAAAGAGTGGAACTACCATTTACCGCCGCCAACGCAACAACAGATAGACGCGGCTATGCCCGTTCTATTAAAAGAAAAAGCGTTGATGCGTATCAATGCAAGTTATGAGATAGCAATGCGTGAGTTGACTCAAGGCTATCCAGAAAGCGAAGTGCAAAGCTGGGCCAAGCAGGAGAGCGAGGCACGTTCCTGGATTGCCAGTGGATCAACTGTTTCTACACCCTGGATTGATGCTGCCGCAGCTGCTCGCGGGATACCGAAGATTCAGTTCGTGAATAGGATCATGACCAAGGCGGTTTTGTTTTCGATGATACACGGTGACCTCACGGGGAAACGCCAACGACTGGAAGACCAGATAAACGCACTCGGACCATCTGCAACGGCAGAGCAACTAGACGCCATTGTCTGGTAAAAACCGTACATCAGTGATTAAAACAAAGCCGCCTTGAGCGGCTTTTTTATTGGGAGCCACACATGACGACGAAGTTTCAACGAGAGAAAGAGCAACTTCAGGCAATTAACAAAAAGATGGATGCGGGCGCTGATTCATTGCTCGACAAATTGAAGGCTTCTAAGTGGACCGGTGCTGCGGTGATCGCAGCTGGAATCACTGCTGTTTTTCTCCTTATCAAATGATGGTGGAAGAAACCGAAAAAAAAGGCTGGCGCGTGCCCGACTGGTTGCGCGACCTGGGCTTCAAGTTGCTGCCCTGGGCACTCATGGGCTTGCTCGGGGGAAGCATCGGCTTGTTCATGGACAACATCGGCAACAAGCGCGATATCGCTCGAAATACATGGCGGCTGGACCAGCAAGACGCAAGGCAGCATCGGCAGGAGGCCAGACAGGACAGGCTTGAAGATTCTTACGACACGCTGCATGACAGTCAGCATGAATTCCAGGATGAAACGCTGAAACGCCTCGATATCCTGATTGAGAAAGAGCGTCGTAGACGATGATCCGAATGATGATTTTCTGTGTGGCATTGGTGGCCTGCACTGTCCCCCCACCGCAATCGTACGATGGGACCGCAACAGCGGCCACGCCACAAGAAAAGTATGTAGAGCCGGAACCGGAACGTAAGGAACCAGAGAAAAAGCACGTTCCGAAGCGGGCACAGAAACCCGCCGCGACCTTGCCGCCATGTCCTCCCGCAGACGAGGACGTGCCAGGGACCGAAAAAATCATCCGCAAGCTGGAATTGCTGGACTGCCTTTTGGAGCGTAAATAATGGGAATGGAAAGCGCACAGATTGCCTTGCGCAGCGCAGCAAGCGTGATCGTGCTTGCGGCATCCACATTAACTGGAATCGCGGGGTACGAGAGTTTTCGTGAGACTGCCTATGTTCCAGTCAAAGGCGATGTTCCCACTATCGGCTATGGCTCTACTCGTGGCGTGAAGATGGGAGACAGAATCACGCCAGAACGAGCATTGAAGCGGTTGCTAGAAGACGTGGACAACGTTTACGCCCAAGGCGTACGCCGATGTGTCACGGCTCCGCTGACACCCTACGAGTTCGGCGCGTTCGTTTCTCTGGCATACAACATTGGTGTCCCTACTTTTTGCCGGAAAGCAAAGCCTGGAAAGCCGCCTAACCTTATTGACCTGATAAACGCGGGGGAATATGCCGCCGCGTGCGAGCGAATCGAGGCATTCAAGTACGGACCTGGACGAAAAGTGCTGCCAGGACTCGTCAAGCGACGTGCCGAAGAAAGAGCGATATGCGAAGGCAGAAGCCGCTAATTCGCCCATTGTTCGTGGATTGGGGAAGGAACATGAATCTTAACCTTTTATGTACGTACGAAGAAAACGGCATCGATTCGAAAGGTGCGTGGTTCTACGTTGCCGAAGCGGTACTTTGCTTGAGGAAACCGGATCGTCTTCTGGCATCGATTCGCATTCGAGATAACAGGTTTGCCATTACCCCAGAACATACCATGAACGAAACACAACGCCACGCAGTGGAAGATAGATTGAAATCAATGAATCTTATCGCGGGGGAAGTGTGACCGGATTCCGTATTAGTGGATTCTCTGGCCTGGTGCCCCGGCTTGCAAGACAACTGCTCGCGCCAAACCAGGCACAGACCGCGACGAATTGCACTCTTACCTCGGGTGACGTGAGACCGCGAAACGGTCCTCTGCTCGTTTTCAAGCCTGTTGTGGACGGCGATATTGTTTCAATGTTCAGGATGGAAAAGGATGGAAACGAAAAGTGGCTTGCATGGAACAGAGACGTGGACGTTGCTCGGTCCCCCATTGCCGAAAACGAGGACAGGCGTTTCTACTACACCGGGGACGGTGAACCTCGCGTGTCGAACTACGACCTGGCAACTCAGGGAACAGGGGCTTATCCATCCGACAGCTACGTGCTGGGCGTCTCCCCTCCCCTCACCAAACCGACCGTAACGCCTTCTGGCGGGGTAAGCGGCACGATGGTTTCAAGAAGCTACGTGTACACCTTCGTTACTCAGTGGGACGAAGAATCGGAACCGTCGCCACCATCAACTACGGTAAGCGGAAAGATAGACGCTACCTGGAACCTTTCCGGGCTGGCCACACCTCCGGGAAACAGCGGGACAATAACGGCGGCAGTCAAGAACACACCCACTACCGGCTTTGTTACCGTCACCTTGAACACCGTCTACGGACTTCGTGCGTTCGAGGAAATAACGATTTCAGCAGTCGTCGGAATGACGGATTTAAACCAGACATTTCCGATCCATAGCGTGGATGCGGTTACCAATAAAATCGTTGTCGTCTTGTCCACCACACAGACTTATACCTCCGGTGGAGCCTGGATACGGGTTGCACCCCACAATACGTCCGGCATGACAAAGCGTGTCTACCGGGTAGTGACTTCCGGCAATACCGGTTCCGAAATGCAATACGTCGTTACCCTCTCATCGGGAGTCACGACGTTCGCGGACACCGTGGCCGATTCCAGTCTTGGCGAAGTCTTGCCTTCGACCAAGTGGAAAATGCCACCCGCGAACCTGAAAGGCATTGTCATTTTGCCGAATGGGATCGCTGCCGGGTTCACCGGAAACGAGATTCACTTTTCCGAACCTTTCAAGCCCTATGCGTGGCCTGTTGGTTATCGTCAATCGTACGATCAGGACATTGTTGCCATAGGCGTTACCGGCACAACGCTTGTAGGAATGACAGAGGGCAATCCCTTCACCATTACCGGCGTCGATCCCCTGACGATGGGTGGCGGCATGGAAAAGCTGGCCGTGGCGTGGCCCTGCATGTCCAAGCGCAGTGTTGCAAGTTTCGCCTTTGGCGTGGCCTATGCCGCACCGCAGGGGCTTGTGATTATCGGCACGCATAACGATGTTGTGACCAAGGATCTATTTACGCAAAAAGAGTGGGCCGACCTCAACCCGGATACTTTCATTGCGGCTACCGCCGACAATCGCTATTACGCCGGGTATTACTCGGACGGCAGTTCGCTCATGTTCGTCATCGACAAGACCGAAGCCGCGTCATTCCTGAAAATAAACCAGAAGATAACTTCCATATGGACTGATCCGGCTACCGGCAATCTCTATGTGGCAAATGACGGTAGCATTTACAGGTGGGAAGGAGACCCCGGAACGAAGCTGCTTTATGAATGGCGCAGCAAATACTTTCTTTTTCCCTCTCCGGTCAACTATGGCGCGGCAAAGCTCGATGCCGACTTCACGATGGCTGAAGCGGAATCAACGGGCGTCCAGTCGTCCTACGACATCATCATTGCATCCAACCAGCAATTGATTGACACCGGAACTGTCGATGATGGGTTTGCTGATCCGGCGATTGGGGAATACGAGATTGGCGGAGACGACATGCAGGCGATTCCCGCGCTTGTCATCGACTCCCTACAATTCCAGTTATGGGCAGACGGTGCGCTGAAGCACACCAAGCGGGTGACAAACAGCAGGGCTTTCAGGCTCCCAAGCGGGTACAAGGCCGACAACTGCGAAGTAGTGTTATCCGGCAACGTGAAGGTTTCGGGAGTCGTCCTGGCGGAAACGATGGACGGATTGAAACAAACCTAAATCAACTAAGAGGAGTATTTAAATTGGCAAAGTACGTTCATTCCGATGTTCTGGATGGTGGGTTGAATGCAATAAAAAACGGCGCAATAAGGATGCTTTTGCTCAAAGCGTATGCGGCCGGCAACTCCTACGCTACCGTCACCAGCAATGCTGTTTGCACGGTCGTAATGGCCTCAACCGATTACGTTTTGTCCGGTGCAGACGGCGCGGCTCGTGTCCTGACGGTTGCGGTCAAGAGCGGGACTGCTTCGGCTGGTTCCGGTGCCGCGCCTGATCTTCACATCGCGTTCACAGACAACGTGAGCAAGGTTTTGATGGTCACGGATGAAACGACCAATCAAGTCATTACGAGCGGGAACACAGTCAATTTTCCGGCACTTACCTACACTAGCAGTCAACCGGCATAAATCATGGCTACGATGACGAATCAAGAAAGACTTAATGCGGCGGGGGAAGCGATGAGTGAAATGGGTTTTCCTGGCTTAACGAAAATTGACGTGAGAGCGGCAGTGAACGCAATCGACCAATGGGTAAGCGATAACGCGCTGTCCCTCAATTCGGCAATTCCACAACCAGCAAGGGCGGCGCTTACGTCTGAACAAAAAGCGCAATTATTGAAGTATGTCGTAACCAGGCGCTATATAACAGGAGCATAAGATGGCAAGCGGAGATACATTACTCTCACTTTTCCCTTCGGACAACGAGCCACCTGCCAGCGGCTATGCAACAGTGGATTCTAGGAATGGACACCCCGTTCTGGACTTCGACACCACAACGGAAGAAATAGCAATCTTTACCTGCCTGCTTCCCCGCAATTATGCCGGTGGCGGGATAACTGTTTACATCCACGCAGCGCTGACCAGTGCTACAACCGGGACGCTCGGTTGGCTGGTTGCGTTCGAGCGCATGGACGCGGGGACCAATCTTGATACGGATTCGTTTGCTGCCGACCAGACGGTGACTGCCGCAACCGTGCCCGCTACAAGTGGACTTCCCTTGATCCTTAATGTCGCAATAAGCAACGGCGCGAATATGGACAGTATCGCGGCGGGTGACACTTTCCGCCTCCGAATCAAGCGCAATGTCGCGCTCGATACGGCAGCGAGCGATGCGGAATTGATTTCAGTTGAGTTGAAGGAAACCTGATAAGTGGCACTTGGCTTTGGCTCGACTCGGGGTGTTAATAGTGCCGACAGAGTTGTAACGGCATCTGAGACGATTCCCGCGCAATTTAGCTTTCACATCTGGGCTAATCGAAACGGCGAGGGCGGCGGCAGCTTAGGGCGTATTTTCGACAGGGGATCATTCCTGTTCTTCAACAACAATCCTAATACAGCCGGGACTTACGCGCTCGGGTTGAATGCTGCGGCGGATACAAGATACCGCTGGGCGCGGCCAGCAGCGGGGGTATGGGCACCCACCGGCTTTTCCGTTGACACGACATCTTCCGCGAATACTCCGACTGTCTATCAATCCGGCACTAAGCTCACGATAGGTAGCGGAGTAACGCGAGACGGCGCAGCCATGACGTGGCCCACTGCATCTGCCGCGTGGTGTATAGGGAATAGGGTATCGGACGGGATCAGGGGTTGGGACGGAGACGAAGCCGAAATAGCCTGGTGGAACGTCATTCTGACAGATGATGAATTCTACGCTCTGCAAAAAGGTATCTCGCCAAATCAGATCAGGCCGGAAGCATTGCAGCACTATTTCCCGTTCATACGCTCGGGCGCGATTGACAAATGGGGTGCCCCAGCGACGGTAACAGGTACAGCCGCGCAGCCTCACCCGCCGATTATTTACGCGCACCGCAGGGTAGCACGTAAGCTGGTTACGGCAACCGTTTCCGAACATAACCTCATCATAGCCAATGCTACTCAGGCTAATACCGGGACGGCGGTCGCAGTAACTCAAGATCACGCGCTTACTGGTGACGCCAACGTACAAACCAACACGGCAAGTGACGTTGAGATTTCCGTAGGCGTTGCTCATGATCTGTCCGTATCAAGTCCTGCTCAGGAAAACACTGGCGCAAGCGCAGCAATCACGCAGGATCATGTGCTTGTCTTTGCGGCCAGTATCCAGGACAACATAGCGGCTGCGAGTGCGATTGTTCAGGAACACATTCTCGCCCTTGAGAACGCATCGCAAGGAAACATCGCAAGCGATGGCGAGATTGTCATTGTTGACACGAATGATCTTGCCGTCGATCCAGTTACGCAAGGAAATATTGCCGGGACCGGGGCAGTAACGCGAACGCAAACACTAACAGCAGAAAACGCGGTGCAGGCGAACAATGCCAGCACAGGGGCATTGAGCGACGGGATCATATTTGAGACTGCCCTTGCCACAGTTACCGGGGATACCACTGGACTCAAAAAGCCTGGGATTCCGAACGACACCCCGGCATGGCTCAAGACGACCATCGAGATTGTTTTAGGGCGCAGGGGAAACCGGATAGAAGTGCCAGAGCAGCAAACTCTCACGTTTTCATCCACGCCCACGCAGGCTGAGTGCGAAGCCTTGCTTAACTACACAAATACTGTGCGCAGCTCACTCGAACAACTTATAAACAGGCTGGACAGTTGAATGAACAGAGTTCTGTTTTCCATTTTGGACGCCAGCATGGGGCGCGAAATAACACCCTCTTTGGCATTGGATATTATCAGGGCAGCATCAATGCTCGAACCGCTTATCTCGGGAGAGCATATAGAGCAAATTGCTCCCCTTGAACATGAAGGCTTTATTTTCTCGGTGGAGAAAATGGACGCTACCGAGGGCGAAATGCGGGCATTGCACAAAGCGCATTGGGATGAAACAGAAGCGCATCGCCACGGCCTCACGCTCAATCCGGACTACACGACTTTTATTCGCTACGAACGGGCGGGGCGCTACATCCTTTTCACGATAAGGCATGAAGGAAAGCTCGTTGGCAACTGTGCAATGTATCTGGATAGAAGCACACACACACAAACGCTTATTGCCACGGAAGACACGCTCTATTTGCTACCGGAAGCCCGAAAGGGGAATGTGGCAAAGCATTTTATTGCCTATTGCGAGTCTGCCCTGAAACACCTGGGAGTCAAGGAAATAACCGTAACGGTAAAAACTGTAAACCGGGCCGGACTGTTTTTTCAAAGGCTCGGCTATCGCCATGTTGAGAACGGATTAACGAAGATATTGGAGAACCAGAATGTGTAAACCTAAGATTCCGAAGCCTGATCCTCTTATAGGGCAAGCCGCGAAGCAAAACGCAGACATTGCACAGCAACAGCTCGACGTCGCAAAACAGCAATTAGCATGGGAGAGAGAAAGGGCGGCGGTTGAAGATCCACTGGTTCGTGGCATCGTCAACCAACAGATACGAAGCGGCGATGCAAACGAAGCACGCGCGGCGGATCAGTGGAGCATCTACCAGAACCTTTTCAAGCCGGTTGAAGAGCGCATGGTAGGCGAAGCCATGAGCTTCGATTCTCCCGAACGAAAGGAGCGCATGGCGGCGGAAGCGGCGGCGGATGTAACTCGCAGCTACGGCGCGGCACAGGAACAGAATGCGCGGGCGCTCGGGGCAATGGGCGTTAATCCGAATTCCGGGCGCTTTGCCGCCATGTCCAACGAAAACGCAATTGCTCAGGCTACGGACACAGCCGGTGCCATGAACAAGGCCAGACGAGATACCGAACTACAAGGCATCGCATTAAGAACCGGGGCAGCACAATTCGGGCGCAACATGCCGAATACCGGGATTGCAGCAGACAGTATGGCGCTTAATGCGGGAAATAACGCCGTGGGCAATCTCGCCAACAATTCACAGATACGCAATGCGAACAACGCGGCGGCGATGCAATGGTTCGGTGGAGCCGCCAACTCCAACAGTTCAGCAGGAAATCTCGGCCTTGGACTGTATCAAGGCGCGTTACAGGGTGCGCAGATGCAGCAGGAAGCAATGGGGGGGATAGGTAGTCTTGTTGGCACGCTGGGAATGGCCGGGGCAGTCTATTAATGAGAGTCCTTGCATTCTCAGGCGGCAAGGATTCTATGGCTTGCCTGCATCTTTGCAGGCATAGCCTCGACTGTGCAATCTACGTCGATACCGGAAAGGCGTACCCGGAAACCCTCGAGATGGTGCGCTACGCAGAAGGGATCGTTCCGGTTATTACCGTACACACAAATCAGGCAGAACAGAACCAGCGTGAGGGAATACCTGCCGACATTGTGCCCATCGACTGGACCCGCCTTGGACAGTCGCACACGTCGGCAAAACCGGTAATGATCCAGAGTTATATTTCATGCTGTTTCGAGAATATCGCATACCCGTTATTAACTGAGGCCAAGGGAATTGGCGCGACGGAGATAGTGTACGGGCAGCGCAATGAAGACAGCCATAAATCGACGGCGCGGAATGGTGACAAGATAGAGGGAATGACTAGACTGCACCCGATAGAGAATTGGACGAGCCAGCAGGTGTTTGATTATCTCGCTTCCGTAATGGAGATACCCAAACATTACGCAATTAAGCATTCCTCTCTGGATTGCTACGACTGCACGGCTTTTAAGAGCGATTCCCAAGATCGGTGGCGATATACCCTCTCCACTCACCCGGAGTTGTATCGGAAGTACGCGCAAAGGCGCGATCAATTAACTCAGGCTTTGGCCGACGCACTAAGGGGGGATGAATAAATGTCTGGTGGATTCGCGGGCGGTTTAGCCCAAGGCATTACAAACGGGATGCAGCTTGGTTTACAAGCTACACAATCGGAGCGACTTGCCAAGGCAGATGAGCGGGATGCTGAAATACACGAACTCCGCAAGGATCAGTACGCTTCCGAAAAGGAAATGAGGGATCGGCGGAATAATGCTTTGCGTGAGATAGCGGCATATCACAACCAAGCTACCGGGGAAGGCGCAGCACCAGCGCCCGCGCAAGCGGCGGCAGCACCTATGCAAACATCAATGCCGCAAGCTGGACTCGCCGCGAGTCTGCCAGCGGAACAGGCAAGCGGTGTGCCTGGCACTCTAGCCGCAGCGACACAACCGCAACCACAACAGCCGGAATTACCGCCTGCCAAAGTGTTAGAAAAAGGCATGGTGACAGGAATGTACACCCCAAAGCATCTGACCGACATTGCCAATATTTGGGCAAAGCATGGCTTGCAGGATGAGGGCATAAAGTACATGAACCAGGCTTATGAAACCGAGAAGCGGGGCGGGGTTCGTGCGGCTATGGCATTCATGCAGAACAATCCGGGGGCGGCGGCAGAAGCTCTCAAGGGCGGCGGGATCGAACTGGATGGGTTGCCCGTCAAGGTCAAGGCCGACGACCCAAACGATATGAACTGGAAGATCAGCATCAAGGGGCAGGGCGAACAGACCGTCAATGTCCGCGACTGGCTCCGATCCACGATGGACCCGGAGGAATTCTTTAAGGCAGAGGACCGGCGGCAAAAGGAAGAACGGGAAGCGAATCTTGACGAGCGCAAGTTTGAACATGGACGACGGCTTGGCGAAGAAAAACTATCGCTTGACCGGCGCAAGACGGATGCTGAAATTGGCTACCTGAAAAGCCGCAGCACACTTGCGGAAGCCAACGCAGAAAAAGCGGACAGATACGAACCGGGCGGATTAAAGCCAAGCCGTTCATCCGAAGCACAAATCAATACCGCAATCAAGCGCCGGGATACCAGCTTTGACCGCGTGAGTTCAGTAAAGAACGATGAGGGAAAATTCGAGGTAGACCCGCAAAAACGTCAAGTACTCGATAGCGCTGCCAATCAGTATCTAACCTTCCTTGAAGACCAGCTCGGGGAAGAACTGGATTCGAGGCAGCATCACAAGTTCACGGATGCGATGGTTAGCTATCCGGTAAACGGCACGCCTGCACAGATAGAGGCATGGCAGAACAAGGAATTCCTGCCGCGTTTTGGCGGCAAGCGCAAGGCAAAAAGCGCTGAACAACCCACGGGGAATGCGAGTGCCGCAGCACCGGCGCAAGGACTTGCGAAAGCGGCACAGCCTGCCGGTCCCAAGCCTGGATCACTGGCAGCGCTCAAAGAAAGGGAAAAAGAACGGCAAGCGCTCAAAGGAGAAATGGATGCAATCCAGAAAGCTTTGCAAACACCAAACCTTGATGTGAACCAAAAGAAATCCCTTGCACTGAAAGCGCAAGAAATCGCTGTTCGACGCGACTCCCTGAAGTAAGGAACCGGAATGCCCCTGAATGACACGCTACTTCCCGATGAGGATGCTACCGGCGAGCTGGTAAGACAGGAACGCAGATCACGGCGGCTTGACGCTCCCGTTTCTCGCTCAAGGCCGAGAACTTTCGATCTTTCCGATGATGCAGAGTTGCAACTGAAGGAACTCGCGCAATCCACACGCTCATTCCAATCCGCGCCGACAGAACAGCCGGAAGCGCCCAAGCCCATTGGACTTATGGGAACGATCCGGGAAGGCGCAAAGGGCACACTGCGAGCCTTGGGCGCGACTGCCGACACCATGCAAGGAGACGCGCAAGGCGTGGTATCGGCAGCGCAGGAGCAGGCGGACGCTCCCAAAGACCCGGATCTGGAAAGGTTCTACCAGCACATAGAAGAACGCAAGCGAGCGCTCGGGGAAAATCCCTCTCTTTGGGAAGGCATCAAGGCCGTGGGCGGGGCCGCAATCGATAACCCGCGTGGCTTCGGCCTCATGGTTGCCGAACAGATACCGAACTCAGGGGCGGCGTTAGGCGCGGCGGGCGCGGGCGCACTTGCTGGTTCCTTTGGTGGACCAGTCGGGGCCGCAATAGGCGGATTGGCAGGACTTGCAGCGGCCAATATCGGGCTTGAAACCGGACATAAGGCGCTGGAAGCGGCACAGGACAAGGAATTCACGCCTGAAGAACAAAGCCGCGTACGTCAAGAGGGGCTTGTGAAGGGTGGAATCATTACCGGAATCGATGCGGCCACTCTTGGTGTAACCAAATTCATCACAAACACTACCAGGCGTGCAGTCGAACGCGCCACCGTCAAAACACTGGCAGATAACGGGATAGACGTGACCAGTGCCGCAGCGCGACGGGCGGCGATGGAAACACCAGAGATAGCGGAATCCGTCAAGACCGCGCAAGAATTGGCAAAGCAGGGTGCAAGCAAGTTGGGCAACAGGCTTGCCAGAACAGGCGGTGCGGTAGCCCTTGAAACCATAGGAGAAGGAGCCGGGGAATACCTGGGCGAACTCGCGGCCACGGGCAAGGCGAATGCGATAGATGCGGTAGTAGAGGGTTTCGCCGGACTCGGAACGAGTATCGGGGAGATTGCAGCTACCAGCGCACTCAACCGCAAAGGGTTACAACGCCTGTTGGATTCCCCCGAAGACGCGGAAGCGACAGCGGAAGCCGAAACTAAAAAGACTGGTATTCAGCATGAAGCAATTGCTCATCCAACCGAAGCGGATAAATTCGTCGCGGTGCCAAAGGCGCGTTCGGTAGCAGGCATAGAACTTACCCGTGACGCTGAAGGCAACCTGAAACCAGTAACGCCCGTATCCACTCAGGCCGATTTCAACCTTGCGAACAAACCGGGATTCGAGTTAACGGCTGAAGACAAGGTTCGGGAAGCGGAACTCAAACGGCAAAGAGACGAGGAATACGCCAAAAACCCTATAGTCATCGCCAAGAATCTGCCGCCAATGATTGCCGGGAAAACAGCCGGGGATATGTCAAATGACGCGCTCGAATACACGGCAAACCGGGGAAGCGAACGGGCCAAGAAGATTGCTGCCGACGAACTGGCACGTCGTAGAAAAGAGGGCATCGATCCCGCTATTGCGAACGCTCCCGAAAAACCGGAAGACACGGTAAAAAGGATAGTTGCCACCGGCGCGGAGAAGGCCAAGGAAACGACCAAGAAGCAGAACTCGATACTTACCCCTGCTCCAACCGCGATAGTGCAGCCAGCGGCTCCACAACCAGCGGCAACCAGCATGAATGCCGCAAATCTTCAGGTGGTTTTACCGGACAATACATCGCTACCCGCGCAATGGGACGTTGTTGACGCTGATTCGATCAAGGCAACCATCAAGGAAGGCAAAAATCAGCCGCGTGACCGTTCCCGCGCAGCTTCCGATATTCAGGTTCAAGGCATCGCCAACTCTCCGGATTACCGCCGACTGGCCGATTCTCCGGTAATGGACGTAGGTTCGCCAACACTTTCGCATGACGGCTTGATTGTCGGGGGCAATGGCCGGTTTGAAGGTATCAGCCGCGCTTATGACCAGGGCAGCGCTGCCAATTACCTGACGAACCTCAAAGCCGACGCAGCAGCGAAAGGCATTGATCCGGCAAAGCTGGAAGGCATGAAAAAGCCGGTACTGGTCCGGCGCATTACGCAACCGTTCGATATTCGCAAACTCGCCATTGCATCGAACTCCGGGACAGGCTTGCAGTATTCCGGACTGGAACTGGCGAAGATCGATGCGGAACGTATGCAGGGACTCGAAAACCTTGAGATAACCGATTCCGGGGACATTGCGCTAACAACCGGAAATATTCAGAACATACGGCATTCTCTGGGTGGATACAGCGCGGCAGAACTCGGTTCCCTTGTGGACAAGGACGGCAGGCTTTCTCAGGAGGGCGTTCGCCGGATTCGAAACGCGATGCTCTACTCCGCGTACGGATCAAACCCTACGCTGGAAAGACTGGTTGAATCGACAGATAACGATTTGAGAAACATATCCGGCGCACTGGTCCGGGCGGCAGGCGCGGCAGCGAAAGTCAGGGCCGACATAAAAGCCGGAAACTTGCCGAAAGAACTCGATATAAGCGAAGCACTGGTAGGCGCGGTAGAAACCCTGTCGAAGATCAGAGCGCAGGGGATGAATGTTGATGAATACCTCTCGCAAATCGGACTGTTCGGGGAAGAAGTCAACGAGGATACCCGCGCCATTCTCCGCGTGCTGGATGAGAATATACGCTCTCAGAAAAAGATAGCCGACTTTATCCGTACGTACTACGATTCGGTTTCGCGCATAGACACCTCCACTGAGGACATTTTCGGTGCGCCTACTCCAACCAAACCGGAACTACTGAAAAATGCAAAAGAGCGTATCACCGAAAAACAACCGGACACCAAAGACCTCTTCAGCCGACCCACTGGTGAACCTGGCACGCAAAGCCCAAAGCAACCCAAGGATAATGCAGGCGCTCCAGAAAGCCGCAAAGAAAATAGCGAAGTAAAGAAGGAAGAGCCGAAGGCTGCACCTAAACCCGCACCTAAACCCGCGCCCGCACCTGCAAAAGCGCCTGAAGAGAAACCGGCCACACCCAGCGCACCACCAATCCGCCAACACATTGACGCGCTGATAAAGCGCCGTGCGGCGTCAAAGGAAACCGGCAAGGAACGAAGTCTCAATAACGCGATTACTCGCGCCAAAGAGATTCTGGACGGAAAGCGTACCGATACCGCAGCGGAATCAAAATGGTTCAGGGCGCACGCAGCGGCAATGAAAAAAGCCGACGCTGAAACGTCAGAGATATTAGGCAGGATCAGCGAAGCGATAAAGGCCCATGCCCCAAAAGAAAAAACAAAAGAAACAGAAAAGCCTTCCCTGGCTGTGCGGGGGAATACAAAGCCCGTACCAAGGGGAGGCCGAATCCTCGCAAACGGAATTGTTGAAACCCTACAAAGGGAAGGCGTCGCCGCGCTCGTCGGTCAAAAAATCACGTCACCGGAAAGACTAGCCGAACTCGCGCAAGTCTACCGCGATCCTCAATACGAAACTTTCCGTCTCTTCTTCACCAAAGGCAACAAGATTGTTCACGCTTCCGGGATAACGGTACGGTTGCCCGGTAACACTCCCATCTTCCCGAAAGGAATGACCCAACAACAGGGGTTAGACTGGATCAGGGAAATGATGCGGACCTCTGGTGCTGACGGTTACTGGATGTTGCACAATCATCCTTCAGGCAACCCTACGCCAAGCAATGAAGACGTGGTAACAACAAAACAGCTTGCTCGAATAATTCCGGGCATGAAAGGCCATGTCGTCATCAATTCAAACAAATACGCAACGATCATGCCCGGACGTGGCAATCCCAAATCTCAAGTCATTACTAAAGATTTCGGGGAAGATAAACTCATTAAGGCATCCAAGCCGCATGAATACATCGGTAGGGATGTTCCAAGCCCTGAAACCGTCGTTGAAATCGGCAAGTCTTTCCAGAAAGAAGGGTGGGTAACGCTCATAGGCGTATCGGGAGTGACCGGTGTACGAGCTATTGCTGAAATTCCTTCAAAGACCTTCGTTACTCCTGCTCTGGCAAGAGCCGCAATACGGCGTTTCGCAAGGCGCACAGGCTCCGGTTCTGTCTTTGCCTATGGCTCTGCGGCAGATTTGAAAGCAGGCAATGCGGTCCTGTTGGCAAGTGAAGGCTTTTTGCGAGGGGCAACAGACGACACCGGAACAGATTACGTTGCAAAAAATAGACGAGGGCAACGGTTCGGGCAAGAACCAGGGGATGGCGGGGTAGAACTCAATCAGGACTCGGCGCCATTCTTCAGCAAGGACCGTTTCGAAAAAATCACAGACTCTCTTATCTTCAACTTCCAGGATCGTTTCAAACCGCTTAAGGACATCCAGAAACGCGCTGGTCCCGTAACCGAAGACGAGGACGCCGCGCTTGCCGAAGAACGCTATTCCGGCACTGTTCGCGCCAGGATGGATACCTTCGAAGAACAGATGCGTGATCCACTCCTAAAGGCCATTCATGACTCGGGTGTTTCCTACGAGGATGTGGAAGAGTATCTGCACGCGCTGCACGCGCCAAGCCGCAACGCCGCAATGCACGAAATCAATCCGACCGAATCCGAACTCAAGACACAGACGGCAGCGCTGGAAAAGCAGCGTGATTTCCTTGCCAAAGACAAGGATGTTGAAAGATTCCTGAAGGAGCGCCGGGATCTTCGGCAGGCAGAGGCCGACATTGAGGATGGAATAGCCGACGAGTCGCTTGCTCGAATGATAAAGCAGGAACTCGCCCAGCTACGCAAACTTCCGAACGTGAAGGACTATGTAGATGCGCTGGACAAACTGAAGGCATTGCGCCTGGTGAAACCTTTTCAGGGAGACAACACCGCTCTTTCTGGCATGAGCGACAAGGAAGCGAAAAGTATCCTTGATAAAGCCACCAAGAACGGTACCGCCAAGGCGCTAGAGCGCGTTTCGTCCATCGTTGACGCCATCACATCACGGACGCGGCAAATCTACGTGGAGGGCGGCTTAGAGAAGGCAGACGCCATTGACGCATGGAACCGCAAGTACGAGCATTATGTACCGTTGCATCGCGGGGAAGTGGATGGAAACGCCATGCCAAAGGTGGGGCAGGGGTTCAACATCAGGGGTAAGGAATCGAAGCGTGCCACGGGTTCAAACAAGGATGTAACCAATATTCTTGCGCACGTCGTAGCCCAGCATGAGGCCGCGATTATTCGCTCAGAAAAGGCGAAAGTAGACCGTGCGCTTTTCCAGTTCGCTTCAACACACCCGGACCCTTCCTTGTGGACGTTGGATAACGCACCCATGCTTCGTACCGTGGACCCTGTTTCGGGATTCGTCGTTGAAAGAGTGGACCCGACTTACAAGAACCGGCCTGAAGTCTTAACCCTAAAGATTGACGGTGAAGAACACACAATCAGTTTTACAGAAAGCAATCTCGAAGCAATGCGGCTTGCGGCCAGCATGAAGAACATGGCTTCCCAGCAATTGGGAGAAGTAACGCAAATGGTGGGCAGGTTCACGCGAGTCCTGGCTACGATGAACACCACCGCCAATCCTGTTTTTGTCGCACGCAATTTCTTGCGCGACCTGCAAACAGCTTTCGTAAACTTGTCGGATACCGAGATTGCCGGAAAGAAAAGGGAAGTGTTCCGGGATGTGCCCGCAGCAATTAAAGGAATGTGGGCGCTGTCTCGCGGCAAGCATAAATCGCAGTGGGCGAAGTATGCCGAGGAATTCAAGGCGGCTGGTGGTCAAACTGGATGGATGGAGCATTACAACACCATCGGGGCGCGTGCGGAGTCCTTGAAGAAGGAACTCGAAGTCATGAAACCAGGGAAGGTGAATTTTGCGAGGCGCACGCTGAAATCCTGGTGGGATATCGTTCAGGATGCCAATAACGCAGTTGAGAACGGCGCAAGGCTTTCGGCCTATGTTGCTGCACGACGATCCGGTTTATCCGAGGGCAAAGCCGCGCAGCTCGCAAAGAACCTTACCGTAAACTTCAATACGCGGGGCGCAAAGAGCGTGGAATTGAACGCTTGGTACATGTTCATGAATGCTTCCATTCAGGGCACTGCGCGGCTTGTCAAGGCGCTATCTAACAAACAAGTTCGCAAGATCGTTGCTGGCGTGGTTCTCTCCGGCTTCCTGATGGATGTCGTTGCACGAGCAATGGCGGGAGACGACGACGAGGACGGAGAGAACGATTACGATCAACTGCCGGAACACACCAAGGCCATGAACTTCGTCTTCATGGTAGGCGGTCAACCGGTAACTATTCCCATGCCCTATGGGTATAACTTCTTTGCCAGCACTGGCCGCAAGTTGAGCGAAATGATTTTCCGGGAGAACTACAGTCCTGTAAAAAGCGCCGTGGATCTGGCCTCAGTCTTCCTTGACGCCTTCAGTCCCACCGGACAAGCAGGATCTGGGCTTCAGTATGTGGCCCCTACCGTGGCCGATCCTTTCATTCAGTGGGCAGAGAACAAGAACTTTGCCGGGAATCCGCTACGCCGCCAACAGAACCCCTTTGGCGTACCGAATCCCGAGTACCAGATGGGTTTCAAATCCACCAGTGCGCCTGCTAAATGGCTGGCCGAACGCTTGAACAATGTCACTGGCGGCAATGAGGTTCGACCTGGTTTCATCAACGTCAACCCGGCTTTCTTTGACTTCGCGGTTTCATCCGTTGCCGGGGGCGCTGGGCGTACGTACATGCAAACGGTAAGCGGCCCCATTAAAGCGGCGGGAGACGTCCAGTTACAAGCGCGAGAAATTCCATTCCTGAATATCTTCGTGGGCGCGCGGCCAGAATTCCAGACAGAGCGGAAATACTACGAAGCGGTAAAAGCCGTGGAACTTGCGGCTGATGAGCTAAAGACGTACCGGCAGAAAGGCGATACCGAAATGGTGCGAAGGATACGAGAGGCGCACGCGGGAGAATTGAGGCTTGCCACCGCCGCAAAAGAAACCAAGCGGATACTCAGCCAGCTTAGAAAACGTGATATCGCGCTGGATAAGGGAGACGTACCGAACAAAGCACAACTTCGGAAGGAGATCGAGGAAAAGAAACGCGCGGCAATGGCGCGGTTCAACAAGCGATACCGGGAAGAAACAGCGGCAGAATCTTAAAAGCATTGTTCGGCAGGAAGTGGTTATCAAGGTTTTTATACCATTGTCTCTTTGCTATTATGACATTCGGTTTAATGTTGTTCCCCTGAAAATATCAAAAATAATTGATAAAAATGCTTGACTTAATGGGATACATTGTATATCATTAAACCGTGGACATTCAGTCCCGCACCGCGCCTCCGGGGTAAGAGGGGCAAGGAGAAAATATCATGGCTTCATTCAATCAGGTTCAAATCATTGGCTACCTGGGCAAAGATCCCGAACTGCGTTACATGCCCAATGGGGAAGCGGTTTGCAACATCACGGTAGCGACTACTGAATCATGGAAGAACAAAGACGGAGAGAAGGAAGAGCGCACGGAATGGCACCGTGTGGTTTTTTACCGCAAGCTCGCCGAGATTGCCGGGGAATACTTGAAGAGGGGCGCATCGGTTTTTATCCAAGGCAAGCTTGTTACGCGCAAATGGACTGACAAGGCCGGTGTTGATCGCTACAACACCGAAATCATATCCGATACAATGAAGATGCTCGGCGGCAAGGGGAATGGCAAAGACGATGAGCGCAAGGAAGATCGAACTCCTGCTACTGGACCGTCGCCAACCGGCGTATTCGACGACAGCGACATTCCATTCTAAAAACCACTAAGGGGGCCGGGAAACCGGCCTCATACGCATGGCGGTTGAGTCCTGCATCTATGGGCAGGCAACTTGAGAGGCTCCGAGCAAGCAGTCGCCAGCCGTATGAGTGTGAATGCGTAGGCTGATACGCAAATGTCGTGGGTGGCTGATAACGCGCCGGATGTAGACGGACAGAATGCTAGCTACATGTTCCAGACGATCAACCCGACCGGGGCGCGTAACTTAAACGACGAAGCCGGAGACCCAGTACCGGCCACACTCACCAGTTAATTACAGGAGTCTTTTATGGACAGCAAATTACACATTCTTCAGCATTCGTTAGGGTTGGATGAATACGGAGAAGGAAAGCAATACCGGAACCATTTTGTAACCGGCGCGGGAAGCAAAGACTTTCCGTTGTGCAAAGAGCTGGTTGCCGAGGGTTTGATGACGGAGCAAATGAATCACCCCTTAGCTGGTGGCGATTCTGTCTTTTACGTGACGCAAAAAGGCCGGGATTACGTTGCACTCAACAGCCAGAAGCGTCCCAAATTAACACGAAGCCAAAAGCGTTACCAGGAATTCCTTGACGCTGATTGCGGGATGACGTTTGCCGAATGGATCGGGGTCAAGACGTTCTAATTAGAACGGAGTTACCCACAACTACGCCTACTCTTGCACTTGGTAGGGTGCGGTAGGCTTCGATGTGGATAACTCCGAAAAAATCTACCAGAAAAGCCCAAAGGCAACCAGGGCGCAGAACACTAAACCAACCACTGGCAAGGCATCCCGGTTCGCGTAGACCGCAGAGGCCATAACCCCGGTCATCACAATTGCCAAGACGACCAGGGCAACCGCAACCACTTCAGAAAACATGCGCCAGCATTGCGCCTACAGTGATAGCGGCACAGAGACTTGATACCGCTGCCCACCTTGCGGATGCTATTCGGGCCTCTTCGATTCGAGTCACCGCCAGGATCAGATCCTTCCTCACCTGTTCCCGGCCCTCATCCATTGCTGACACTACAGCGGTGTGGGCTTCGTTACTCACGTAGTCCGCGCCTTTGGTAATAATTTCTTTGGCTGTTTTTTTCCCTTCGGCAATGCCTTGCTGAACTGCATTTATCAAAGCCTTTACGTTTTCCTCCTGCTGTTTGTTCAAATCATCCACATATTGGGTCAGTAACGAATCGACCATCGTAACCAACACCAGGGACGAATCATTTTCTGGCAGAAGGATGTCGTGCTTAACCGCTATTTCCTTCCGAATTTCATCAACGTTAACCATCTTAAATAACCTCTTCCAGTTGTCGATAGATGTCCTGTTTAACCCTAAACAGGCGGGATTTTTTCATCAGATCGAAGTCTTGAGACATATTGATTTCATCAAATGTCAACTTTGCGGTAAGCATTTTCTCCATATCCGCGCCGAATGTTGAGGGATTTAGTTTCGCTAACCGAACGATACCATGTACTCGATCCCTGTTTTTTTGGTAAACGTTCATTTCCTCGAAAGTGTCTCCTCCATACTCTATCTTTCCAAAATGATCGTTCAGCCACACGACAATTCGAACGTTCTCAGGCATCTGTTCAACTAAATCCGCGAAACCGTTGAGAGTGTCGGTTAAGGATGAACCGCCAGCTATGACAGTATGAACAATCACCTGTTTACCATGCTCAGCGATCATATCGACTACATAGTTTTCTATCAGGTAGTTGTTCAACGGAATAAAGCTGGACGCGCCATTATCGACAACAAAGTTTGTATCCTCGCTGATAATTCGCATTATCAGTGAATCGAATTTTCCTTCATTCAGCACCGTGCCCTCCATCAAGTCTAATCGTTGTACGTTTAATGCCTTGTACCCGAAAAGGGTTGCGTTCGATGGATCTGTGTCTACTACTTCGACAGATTCACCACGGCCACGCAAGAATTGCGCGATTACAGAGGCCGCTAGTGATTTACCGACCCCGCCTTTCGCTTGCAGAATGAAATGCGCTTGATTCATTTCTTGTTCACTCCTTTGGTTTAGGTTTGAAGAGGTCGTCTCTGTTTTCAGTTCGTTTGAACTTTGGCTGACCGTATTCCGGTTTCTTGACTGGTTCTTTGTTTGTTGCTTCGATTCCTGGTTTATCTCCATCTGGTTTGCTCCTGATATAACGATTGACGTAGTGAACAAATTGGCTGTAACTGATTCCTAACTGCTTCTCGTATTCTTCATACACGGTTGCCATTGTGTGACCGGCTTCGATCTTTTCCCTGAAGACATCCCTTCTTGCCAGGAAAGCCACTCTGCCAGCTCCCAATCTCTTCTCTTTAGAAGCCTTCATTGCTTGAACTCCCTAAGAACACTGCAAAACTCTCTTATACTCTTCATAACTCTTGACTGCAACTTAACTATCTCACGATAACTCTTTATAAGTCAATATAACTATCTAAATATATCAAAAAGACTTGACAGTCAATAGTCGTTCGAATATATTTCTTTAAAGTCTGGTTATAAATCTATGGCAAGATGTGTATTGTGGGCCTACGCGCTACGCGCTTCGACTCCCCAATACTTCCTTTACTCGCCTTTGGCTCGACGGAAATCTTGAAGCAAAACCCTAATCAGGAGGAAATAACAATGCTAGTTAGATTCACGCTATCAATCGGAATAGGACAGCGACAAGAAGAGAAGGTGGAGTTTTCCGACGAAACAACAGAAAAAGAATTGGAACAAGCATGGCAAGACTGGTCGTCCAACTATATCGATGGCGGATACCGAATACTGGAATCAAATAAAGGGGAAAAACCATGAAACAGTTCGAAGTAAAAATGAAATGCGTTGTTACGAAAACCGTGACCGTTGAATGCGAAACGATAGAAGAAGCTGAGAGCAATCCTTGGGATCATTCAGTCGATGAACTCGAAACTGGCATGGAGGATTGGGACATTCTCAGCGTAAAGGAGGTTGAATAATGCAAAAACAGAGAGAGGAATTTGAGAGATGGGCCTATCCCAAAGGTTATGTGCTCACGAAAAACAAATTGAACATCTATGTCCACTACAAGACCTATGGCGCTTTCGAAGCATGGCAAGCCCGCCAGCCAGAGATTGATGCGCTCAAGCATGATAACGCAGACCTCTATGACAGCCTGAACAGGGAAACACGTGAGCGAATCAGACTTGACGACGAAAACGCCGCACTAGTTAAAGAACGCGACGAACTGCTGGCGGCTTTGCGAAAGATCGTTCAATGGAACGATAAATATCCATCGCACCGCATTTATTCCCATCACAGGATTATCGAGATTGCAGATGAACTTGATGTGATATGCGACGAGGCCAGAACCATGATCGCCAAATACAAGGAAGAATAATGGACGAGCAAAGAGAAGAATTCGAGAATCTGGCGAGAGATTTGGGGCTTCCGCTAAGAAGAGTAAGAGAGGGTGACGGCCCGTATGTTGACAGCAGGACAGATTTGGCTTTGTGCATATTTGCTCGTCGCCAGCCAGAGATTGATGCGCTCAAGGCCGAATTGAGAATGCTCCGAGACGGCATCCAGACTATGGGTGATGCTCTGGCCGATGGCGTATGGGCGCACCTTATCTCATCAGACGACGATCTGAATGCGTTAGACGCCGGAGTATCCGCTCTGGTAGGGAGGCTATCAACACTCAACGAGGAAGTGAAGCGGTTGCGGAAGGATGCTGAATCGTATCGGGAATGGAAGGCTAACTTGCCGTCATACAAAGAACACTATTAAGGAGCCGAAATGAAAATACCGGAAGGATGGCAATTAGTGCCGGTTGAGCCTACTCAAGCAATGGCTGACGCAGCGTGGAAATACGGCAATGAGAAAACGAGCGATGCCCCTGACCCCGTATACGCTTACAAAGCGATGCTCGCAGCCGCCCCGACACCGCCAGCAACAGGGCGGGCCGCTGATAGAGTCCGTGAATTGCTAGACGAACTTTCCCCTGAGTCACGGGCGGATTTAATCGACTACATTCGGACAATGCCTGCGACACCGCCAGCGCAGGAGGTTGAGCCTGAGCAAATCGTGTTTTACATCATGCGAAAGCCGGGGCTCGTGCCCCAAGTTTGCAGGCCGATTGGGAATGATCTTGCGGACAATTTGCGAGATTGGTTCAAACACCATCCAGGGGCAACCATTGATCTGGTGCGCGTAAATTGGAACAGCGCCAGTCACGTATGGGTGAACGACGGGATTGAGTACTTGCAAATGCTGGATGACGGCGGGTGGGTACCGGATAGGCCAGACGACAAGCTCAGGGAAGCGGCAAAAAAATTGCTCCGCATTCTGAACGAAGGCGGAAACCGCGCCGAGGCAATGAAAGACCTGGATGCAGAATTGAACAAATGACACGCCCACGCGATAAGCCCATCAAGGTATTCGTAACCGAAGAAGAACGCGCCGAGATAGCGCGTCTTGCCGCGTCCGCTAATCTATCGCTTTCCGCATATCTTCGCGCTGCCGGACTTCATCAACAGATTCGCTCAGTCATCGACATTAACGCTGTCAACGAACTGGCTAAAGTAAACGGGGATCTTGGGCGCGTTGCTGGCCTGCTGAAACTTTGGCTTGCCGAGAAACGAGGGCAAGGCGCTCATCCCCGAGAGGTTGAGCGGATGATGAAGGAATTCAGGGCGCTCCAAAAACAATCACACGAAATCATGGGAAGGATGATGCGATGAAAGTAAAAGTCAGCGAACTGCAAGGCGCGATGCTCGATTATTGGGTAGCGAAGGCAGAGGTCGTTTCTATTGAGAGACGTGGACGCAAGCAAAACCTCTACACACAGCAAGGTGTCGTGTGGCGACCTTCTTCCGACTGGTCACAAGGCGGGCCGATTATTGAGCGCAATGCTGGAACATTTGGCATCGCGGGCAACGATCAAGATTTTAACCAAGTTTCGTATTGGGCCGAAATGGGGCGCACCATCACGCGCTGTCGCATGGTTGGACCCACCCATTTGATAGCAGCCATGCGAGCCTACGTCGCCAGCAAGTTTGGTGAAGAAGTGGAGGAATAATGAAAAAACCGCTGCATTGGCATAAACAATGTCTCAAGAATCAAAAAGCATACCTGAACGAGTTAAAACGGGACTTGGATAAAGTACAAAAAAATTACGAGAATTGCCTGAACTCGACTCTTTTCTACATAAAACAAGTGGAAACGGCTGAAAAGGAAGGAAAAGACGGATTTGATCCGGACAAATACCTAAAACCACGAAGCAAATGATAGCCAAGCGCATAACGTCTAAAGCGGCAAAGCCACGAATGGCGCGGCTTGTGCGCTACGTGGTCGCAGCAGAAGGCGGAATTGATCCTAGAAGCTGGGAGCGCACCGCAGATTATGTTCTTTGCAGCAAGACAAACAACCGGGGGGAAAAGGTAGGTGGCGTTCGGGTAACAAACTGTCATACGGATGATCCTGCTGCCGCCACTACACTGATAGAAGCCACGCAAGCCGCAAACACGCGCTCGAAGACAGATAAAACATATCATCTGGTATTCAGCTTTCCTCCGGGCGAACAGCCCTCTCTCGAAGTACTTCACAAGATCGAAGATGAACTTGTCGCAGCTATCGGCTATGCCGAACATCAGCGCATCAGCGCCGTTCATATCGACACGGATCATTTGCATGTCCACGTTGCAATAAACAAGGTTCACCCCAAAGGATTCCAGAACATAGAACCTTACTTCGACAAGAAGAAACTCATGGAAGCGTGCGAACGCTTGGAGCTTCAGCATGGATTGACTCGCACGAACCATGGCCTGGACGGTAGGGAACCGAAGGCTAAGTTAAAGCCGAAGCAAGCCCAAGCCGAGGCGCATAGCGGCCTTGAAACCCTAAGCGGTCATGTCACGCGGGAAGTTGCCCCAAAGCTGAAGGAAGCCAAAAGCTGGAAGGAAGCACACGCAATTCTGGCCGAACACGGTCTTGAGATTAAGCAGCGTGCGGCAGGGCTTGTCATTGGTAGCGGGAATTTATGGATGAAGGCCAGTCAGTGCGACCGAGCGCTTTCATTCAAGGCGATGACAGACAGGCTTGGAACGTTCGAAAGGCCCGGAATAGCGCCAGAAAAACCATTCGAGCCTAAGCCGCGTCAACATCATCCATCGAGCGCGATCCTGTTCGAGCAATACCAGCGGGAGCGACTGGCTTGCCGCATGGCTCGGGAACATGGATTAGCGCGGCTCAAGTACGAAGCAGACATACGCGAATTTCAACTCAAGAAGTGGCACGCTGCACAGCGATTGCTCGCCAAGGCGGGAACAAAGGGGCTGGCGCGACGGGCGATATACAAGGCACTGAGGGTTCACGTTCAAGCCAAGAGGAAACAGAATTGGGCAACAGTCAATGAAAAACGGCATCGCTTATATAGCGAAACCGTAAGCCCGTCATGGGCCATGTGGCTTGCACAGCACGCGGAGAATGGCAACACTGAAGCCCTGGCGGTCCTGCGCAGCAGGCAGGAGCGTGAAAAGATTCGCGGGGATATTCTAAAGGCTGGAAGCGACGGTCAACCCGCTCACGTCGTTATTCCAAACCTGAAGCCGCATATCAACAGCAATGGTGCAATTACATACACCGCGACTGATGGTGGCGTAGTCATTGATCGAAGCGATCAGGTTCAAGCCTTCAAATCAACGAACGGCGCAGCTCTCATCGCGCTTGAGCTTGCGGCAAAGCGGTTTAATGGACGGGCGTTAATTGTGGAGGGACAAGAGCAATTCAAGGCAGATATTGCAAGGCTCGCCGGACTCCATTGCCTGAACGTACGCTTTGCGGATGCGGAAATGGAGAGGGCAAGAAAAGCGGCAATTCCAAAGGTAAAAACACTCGATAAATCCAAGGGACACGAGGCGGAACTATGAACGACAAAAACACTTCATTCGTCAAGGTTCGGATCATCGGAACGATCTGCATGGCTACGGTCCTTGCCGCTTCCAGTTCAGTAGCTACCCAATTCGTGGCTGAACGGATGTCCTATCATTCGGCGTTGGGAACTCCGTTGTTCGGGAGAATATACAATCCCCTCGACTGGCTGAAATGGTCTTTTAAGTTTTACGATTACACTCCTGCAACGTACAGCTACGCTTTTATGATCTTCGGAACCGGCGCAGTGCTGGCGATGCTGGTTGCCGCATTGATAGTTGGCTTGAAGTCGCGCAGCTCGCGGAAGCATGAAGGCATTCACGGCACGGCACAGTTCGCGTCTCCCGAACAGGTGGACGAAACCGGCCTTCTCAATGCTGGCGAGGGCGTCTATTGCGGCGGCTATGACGATCCGCGTACGGGGCGCACGCAGTATCTACGCCATAACGGACCCGAACATCTTTGCGTTATCGCGCCTACGGGATCTGGAAAGGGTGTGGGGGTGGTGGTCCCAACGTTGTTAAGCTGGGCTGGCAGTGCTTTTATTCTGGATCGCAAGGGCGAAAATCATCCTATCACTGCCGGATGGCGTCAGAAGTGCGCGAACAATGTCGTGTTGCGCTTCGATCCTGCCGAGCCTGGTGTAAGTTGCTCATGGAATCCGCTTGGTGAAATTCGTTTCGGCACGCGCTATCAGGTAAGCGATGCACAGAATATCGCGCTGATGGTCATAGACGATGACGGAAAGGGCGTACAGGGTAATCACTGGCGGGCGGCTGCATACGAACTGCTGACCGGCGTCATTATGCACGCGCTTTATAAATCCGCTTCCGTAGGGCGTTATCCGTGTCTCCATGATTGCGCAAACATGCTGACAGGAGTAGGAGACTTTGCCGCACCTGAACGTCAAGCGGCCTTTGACGATGGAGATATAAGGCCGCTCCGGGGGTTGTTCGAAGAAATGCGGAATGTTTCCCTGGACGATACAGACGCGGCAGAGCGTGAGGCGCAATTGACCATACGCAGCGCGGGTACACGGTTCAACAATACTTCTCCCAAGGAACTCACAAGCATTATTTCCACGGCCAATAATGCCTTGTCGTTGTACCGTGATCCGATAGTCGGGGAAAACACTTCGCGCAGCGACTTCAAGATAATAGACCTGGTGAACCATGAAAAGCCGGTGTCGCTTTACTTTGTAACCACGCCGCGCAATGCCGACAGAATGAAGCCGCTTATGCGCCTCCTGCTTACCCAAATTGTCATGGGATTGTCGGATCGAATGGAGTATGACGCTGGCCGCGCGAAAACCGGATACAAGCATCATCTTCTGCTGATGCTAGATGAATTCCCGACGCTTGGAAGACTGGAAGTGTTCGAAAGCGCTCTTGCGTTCATTCGCGGCTACGGCATCAAGGCTTACATCATCGTGCAGGACGTACAGCAACTCTACAAGGCATACTCCACGTACGAGAACATAATCTCCAACTGCCATATACAAATAGCCTACGCTCCGAACAAGTGGGAAACAGCCGAGTGGCTATCAAGGATGACGGGGCAAACGACCGTGATAAAGGAACAGATTTCGACCTCTGGAAAGAGGTTCGGAATCGGGGCAATGGGGAGCGTATCGAGAAGCTATCAGGAGGTACAGCGCCCGCTTATGACGGCTGACGAAGTACGGAGACTACCAGAAGCAAAAAAGGAGGGTAGCAACATTACCGCGCCGGGAGAATTGCTTGTGTTCGTTGCGGGCCATCCGGTTATTCGGGGGCGGCAGATTCTATATTTCCTTGATCCGACATTCTCCGAACGATCCCGGATCGCGCCCCCCAAGACTTCCGACGTGGTGAGGCAATCATGAAAGGGCTGGTAATCGCTGGCATCGCGGTCCTCGCGCTTGTTCCTGTACAGGGGAGAATAGGGATCAACGGCACCAATTCCGCGCCTCGCGGCTTGTGGCTCACGCATGACACAAAGGAGATTAAGCGGGGGATGATCGTGTCTGTTTGCCCACCGGCATCACAGGCGCTGGAAGCGATGAAGTACATGGGACTCATCCATGAGGGAAGATGTCCCGGATCTGGCGTTGAACCGTTGCTGAAGGCTGTAGGCGCTGTTCCAGGGGATATAGTTGCTATCACGCAAGGATGCGCTGTTACCGTAAACGGTGATCCCATTCCCAATACTGCGGCGATTGGACAGATTAAATGGAATGACGGCACATACAGGGTTATGCCTGGGGAAGTGTGGGTATTCTCGACCTACGTCCCGGACAGTTTCGACAGCCGATACTTTGGACCGGTGAAGATAGAAAATATCCTTGTCGAAGTATCCCCTCTGTTCGTTGATGGCAACTCAGATGATATGCGGCGGGGGATGAAATCATGATCGACCTCGCCCTTATCGCTGTCTGTGCGCCCAATGTCGCGCCTGCGACCATACAAGCCATTATCAAAGTCGAAAGTGGGGGCAATCCGCTTGCTGTGAACGTGAATAAACGGGGCGGGGTAAGCTACCCTATTCCCAAGATAATAAAATCGACTGGCGAGGCTGTACGCGCGGCGTATGCGGCAATTGAAGCAGGGCACACGGTAGATATGGGGTATATGCAGGTCAACAGCGCGAATTTGCCGAAGCTGGGTTACACCGTTGAGGATATGTTCGACCCATGCAAGAACATTGCAGCAGGGGCAAAGGTTCTATCTTTGTCCTACGCACAAGCATTGTCCAGGTATTCAAGCGAACAGGCGGCGTTGCGTGCCGCCTTGTCTGCCTACAACACCGGGAGTTTCAATCGGGGATTTGAGAACGGCTACGTGCAGAAATATGTTCCTGCAACCGCTGCGCCACGCTCGTCTCTGCAAGAGGCGCTTACTTCAGATATTCGCTTATCTTGGTAAGTTATCAACGATAAACGGGGATAGCCTTGTGGATAAGTGACAAAAGCTATTGTTTTTTTGGCTATCCCGCTACTGTTTGAAGTTTTTGCAACCTTAACTATTTCCTCGCCACACATAATCGCCTTTATCTTCCACAATTACGGGTTCCGTTTCTTTACAGGCGCAATCCAAACCAATTAGTTTTTCCGCCACGGGGCGCCAGAAGTTACGGACAATTCCGTACGGTACATGGTTATCCTCTTCCGCGCCTTCCATATCGAACTGTTTTATAACCATACGTGCTTCCTGGCTAGTACATCGCCTGTATCCTTCCCTGCTGATGCTTACGTGATACTCCGGGCCGCGTTCTATTCCGTCACCATCCTTAGCAACCTCAACGGCACTGATAACACATAGCCCGCTCGCGGGGTGAAACCATGACTCTGACTCGTAACCCAGCGACACTTCTGATGGTGGTGTTGGGCCTAGTTTCCAACCTTCTATGGTCGGACGCTTTGGTTTGATGATGCTATACACTTTATTTTCTCCTGATATTATTAATTTCTTGCTTGTGCAAGCGGGTGACCTGTCCAGGGCGGCAGGATAATATCTTTCGTCACCATGATTGAGAACTTGAATCCTGGGCTTGTCTCAAGCGTCGGTTGAATGTTAAGGTTTTTCCTTGCAACCTGCATCCCGAGCTGGCCGAGTTGCTGCCCCAGCGCTGCCGCCATGACTTGCTGCGAACTGTACGTGCCCTGGACTGCGGCCCGTGGTTGCGATAACTGGATACCTGCGGAAAACAGCGAGAGCATGAAGGCGTTGCCGAACGTGCGCCAGTAATGGTTATTAACCTTCTCATGAAAACCGGCGAATCCGCTCTTATCCGCTCCCGGCATTCCATCCAGAGATACAGATGATCCATCAGGAAAAATGATACGAGTCCACGCAGTAAGTATGTTTTCCTGCCCCATTGCTACCTGACTATCGTAAGGACCAATCACCTTTGCGCCTGCCGGGATAAGCGGAATGCGCCCTGTAGCGGAATCATAAACGGTCTGGCTTACCTGTCCGATGAGCTGCCCTGGAAGATCTGACTTCACCCCACTTATCATGATTCCTGGGATAATCGACCCCGCCTTAATCTCTGTTGCGGAAACTGGTGCCATGCGCGTATGTTTCAGATACGGCGATCCAGACTCATCAAAAGAACTTAGGAAATCCTGTTTCTCCTGCTGCATGTTCGGATCACGCGGTTGTGAGATATCGCGTTCCCTCTCGCGTGCCGACGCCACAAATGGAGGGGGCGCTTCAGGTTTTGCAGTTTCAGTAGCGGAAAAATCGGTGACCCTGATATCGGATGCAAGAGCGGCATCATACGCGGCAATTCTTTTGCGTACATGCTCCGGTACTTGCTGGTCTGTCATCGGCGCTTCCCTTGGTGGTGGATTGGAAAAGACCTCGGGGGGCGGGGCGGGCGGAAGCATTACGTCAGGTCCGTCCGGCCTTGATACTGCCGGGACCGCGAATGTTTCCAGTTTTTGCGGCTTTTCCGCTTCTCTCAGCCTCTCTTCCGGTTCGCTGAATCGGTTTATGCCACCATACACAATCAATCCCGTGATGAAGAGCGACAATCCGATCCCGATATTACGGGGAACATTGTTTAGTCGCTTCACACCTTTTCCGTGCGTTGGCATCGCAAGATAGTCAGGGGATTCTATCCGATCCGTGGACTTGCTCATTTTTCGGCCTCGCGCACGGCAATACCGCCAGCGAACAATTGTCCGTCTTTCCGGCTGTAAAACCGGCTGACCACATGCCCACGGTATTTCACTCGCAGTAATACGCCGTTATCGAGGCTCGTCACGACGTACCGCACCGGCACTGCGTCTTGATCTTGTCCGGTTTCCGTCACCGCGAAACCTTTGTCCTTCAGTTCATCGTGCAGCATTTCGTGAAACACGGTTTTGGACTGTTCAAGTTCGATGGTTGTCTTGGCTGCTGGCAATTGCATTGCCAGGAATTCAGCCATGTCAATCGCCACGTCTTCCATTTCATCCGGGTTTATCTCTTGCGCGACGTATGAAATATTCTGACTCTTCATGTTCAGGCCGGGGAACGTGGCGCACCCTGCAAGGGCAAAGCACGCGGCAACTGCTGATATTTTCATTTTTCATCCCCCACATAATCTATCGTTACTCTGGTCTGGTTGCGTCCGACATCGGTGATAAGGGCGGCTTTCTCAGGCAATCCGTCTACAACGAACCGTTTTCCTATGAGCCGGTAGTTCACTACCTCTTCCGTGGGACCGGAAAACATGCTTCCGTCTTTCCCAAGCACAACCAGCACCGGCAAGTCTCCACCAAAGGCCGCTGCCGGGAACTCTATAATGGTTTTGCTGCCGTGCCGATAAACACGCTGCGGCTTCCACTTGGGGTTGTCCCCTCCAAGCCTGAATCCAAAATCAAGTTCACCTACGCTCTCGCCGGTTGCAAGCGTCGATCCGTAAACCGATCGATCTTGTTTTTCCCTGTATTCCGACCAGGCGCGTTCCGTGTCGTCCGGGTAATCGAATGAGAGATAAGGCATCCATTCATGCTTGGCGGATTTAAGCTGGATAATGTACTTGCGCCTGTCCGTCATGATTATGAGGTTCGTTTTTAGTCCGGCTTCCGTTGGCTTCACAATTGCATGGACGGTTTTGTTAGGGCCGCTGCCGACTTCTCCTGGTACAACGTGCCAGCGTGTTTTATCCCCTATAAATGGGATTCCATTCACTTTCTCTCCCGCCTGCAACCGGATAGCGCACACCTGAAGCGGAGTACAGATCAGGGTTGGAAGGGTTGCGCCGAACAAGTACCTCACCCCTCCATCTTCTTCACGGCGCGGTTTGTCAGGGTTCTTTGTCCACTCGCGCACAAGTTGCAGGGCACGCCTATCTTTGTCGTTCAACTGTATTGGAGGATTGGAAATAACCGCCGCTCCCGGAGCGACTGCCGCCGTTCGGTCTATTTCCGGCACCATCTGCGCGGACACTGTAAACGGGATCAAAGCGATAGCCGTTGCCAATTTATCAAGTTTCATTATATTTTTACCCATAATTAAATTCTCCCGGACCAGTCAAAACCGCTTACATACATGCCAATCGGATTAAGAAGCACTTGCGATTCGTCCATTGGCGGAATAATTGCGATGGTTGCCGTTGCCTGCCATGTCCGGGTATCAATGACCCTGCCGGACAATTGCCGCTTGGTTTCCGTCCACTCTATCCGCCATGAATCGGCGCTAATTTGCAGAACCGCGTTTGCCGCAATCTCAACCGTATATTCCTGAGAAATCTTGTACGGATCGTTTTGCTTGTGGTATTCGGCCAGCGCCCCATACGCGGCACTGCCTGGCTGTGTCAGAGCATAGGTAGAAATGAGCATATCTTTCATGGCGCGGCGGTCCATGTAGACTGAGCGTGCGCCCCTGATCCACGTATTCAGCCCTGCGCGAATCTGGCTGGCGTTCGGATGCGTCATAACATCTGCCCGAATCACGCGCACGGGTTCATGGTGTTCGTTAAACTCCACGGCGTAAGGAACAACCTTTTGCTGCATTGCCAAGGCCACCATGCCGACGCTGCAAACCAGCGCCACGGCAATACTGCCCACTGCCGCAAGCCGCCAGTGATGAGCGGCCTTGATGTAATCGCCGTAGCGTTCGTTCCACTCGCGGCGGGCGTTAAGATGGTTTTCTGTTGTCTTCATCATTGCTTCCTTCTGGCTTTATCACGTTTTCGGGCGTCTCCTGAACTGATGAATCAAAAGACGGTGGTTCACTGGTAAATGCGTGGGGAGACATTCCTATGGATGTGTTCTCTGCGCCTTCCATGCCTGGAACGGCGATTGACGAAATGAGTCCTCCGGTCCTGGCTGCGCCTGCCGTGGCAGTGTGCGCGGCATGAAACACCTTTGCTTTTGTGCTGGATGGTCCTGAGCCTCCCGACGACGGCGCGGCTGCACTGGAACTCATAGATTTAGGCGCGGCTCCACTTGATCCGCTTGGACTTGGTGGGGGGCTGCTAGGGTTCATGGTTGACGCGCTTGAACCGCCGCCACCGCCTCCCGAAAGGCTTGAACCAATCGCGTTAGCTATTCCACCCCCAATACCTGAGCCACCCCCCATCATGCCGGATGTGGCAAGTTTCGCGGAAATCGTGGTTGCTGCCGCTGCGCCAAACGCCATGCCTGCCGCTGCCATGCCACCCATGATCCCGCCGCTGCCGGGAGAAACGCCGCTTATCAATCCGCTTATGAGGTCGGTAACCGTCTTTGATAAATACGCCAGCACGAACGACATCCCAACGAGCGTCCAGGTAGACGCGCTATCGTGCCGGTATGCTGTCTGCCAATCCCTGGCAGATGCCATGATGATCCCGACGATCAGCGTAAGGACAAATAGCTTTGCACCTACTGCCAGCGCGTAGCGGAACGGCATGATCGCGTATTCCCGCGTGATCTGCGAACCGCCAAAACCCATAAAAATCATTGCCGCATTGATAACAAGATAGGATTCGATCAGCGTTATAGCCATGAATGCCGCAATGAAAGCGAAACTCAGGAGAATGACAAGTGCTGAAAACATAATCCCGACACCAGTAAGCGGGTTCCATGTATCAACATCGGAAACCGTGTTTGCAAGCGTTACGCCAAGGGTAAACATGTCTCCTGGATGCAGCATGGTAGACACACCGGCTGCGTGCGCTCCTGCATGGCGGAAACTATCGATGATGGCTTGCGCCCAATCTACCGAGTACGTAAGCAGGGAAAAGAAAAACGCCGTCTTGATGACGAACATCGCCAGCTCGCTCAATATATCCCCGAGTTCTACCCGCCGCGCAACCATCGGGCCTAACGTCCACACAAGCTGGATTGTGGCAAGCGACCAGAAGATGCTTATTGCGAATCCCCGCAAACGGCTTGACCAGTGGTTGGCGTTATTGCGTACCAATTCCAGAAGATCGGAAAACGTATTCGACGGATCATGCAGGTCTGCCGCCAGAACAATACCGGGCAACAGCGCAAGGGATAGGGCCGCGCCAAGGTAGAGCGCGGGGCGAATCATCAGAATCCCCTCGCGGGCGAATTGGTGACGGGCGCTTGCTTGAATGATTCGTTCTTGAGTTGTTGAATGCACCGTTTCTCGAACTGCGCGAGCTGCGCCCTTACTCTTTCCAGTTCACCAGATTCGTCAGAGGGGGCCACAAAGTATCCCGCTCCACCACCTGTCATGGCCGCTACAAAGATTGCCGCATAGAGCCATGCTGCCTTAATGGTTATCATCAAAATCCTCTCGATGTTGAGTTGATTACCGGGGCGCTCCTGTACTGAGTGCGAAACGCATCATCAAAGGTGCGCTGCTCGATTTGCAGTGCCATGTAATTAGCCTGCAAGTTATTCTGCTGGGCTATCAGCATCCTTAAATTCTGCAACTGCTCTGCCTGGTTCGCCGCGATCTGGTTTGCCGCTTGAATCGCCTGCATTTGTCCGCCTGCGCTGTTGGATTGCGCTACAAGCCGCTCAAGCATGATGTGTTCGTCATTCATGCCATCCACCTGCATACCTGCTGCCACCATTGCCTTGCGGGTATTTTCATACCCCTTCTCCGACCAGACCCTATACCGGTCCTGCATCGTTGCCGACATTGACCGGCCTTGTCCCATAGTTCCAAGCCATGAGTAATAGCTTGGATACATTGAGCCGAACATAGAATCCACGTGCTGCGCCTGGAACATAAGGCTTTGCCCCCGCATGTAGACATCATTGAGCGCACGCAAGGTGTCACCCAACGGACGAAACACCGGATCAGCAAGCGCCAGGCCGTCCCTTAACATCTGCGTGTACTGGTTTATCTCTATCTGTATTTGACGCGCTGCATCCGCTGCCCTGGCTACCTCGGCTGCTATCGTTTTTCCGGTGTGCGTAGGATCAAAAACAACAAACGCTTCTGCTGGGCTATTGCTCATCGCTATAGCGGCCCCAAGCAACAGGGCGCGGAACTTAAACAATGTATTTTCCATAATCGACCCCTCGGTTATCCAACCAGTAAAGCGGCCAGTCCGTTCCGTATTTTTCCTCGTATGCCTTAACGTCACGTATGGCGTCCTTGTCAGAAACAGCTACAAAAGACCGTGCAAGCGGCCCTAAATTCAGCTCGAACAGACGACGGCCCAGCGGCGAACGGTAGTAATATTGCTTCTTGTACTGCGCGTTCTTCAGCATTTCAATTTCTTTGTCGTTCAAGCCGAAGAGGTCATAGAATCGGCGGGAAGATGGAGAATCCGCCTCGACGTTGGGAAGTAATATTTTCGTCGGGCATTGTTCATTCAGAATGTCCATGATTCCGGAATTAGCTGCATCGGAAATGTTCTGCGTTGCCAAAACCACGGCGCAGTTCTTTTTCCGCAACTCTTTCAACCATGAACGGATTTTTTCCCGGAACACTGCGTGTCCTAGCATTATCCATGCCTCATCCAGAACCAGCATTGCCGGTTGTCCTTTCAGGGATTTCTCAAACCGGCGAAACAGGTACAGCAAAACAGGTATTGCGTTTTCCTCTCCGAGATTCATCAGTTCGTCTATCTCGAAGACCGTAAACGAGGCATTGCCAAGCATGTCCTCGCCGCCGTCCAGTAATCTTCCCATGCCGCCGCCGCGAGAGTAATGAGATAGTGCCGCATTTACATCCGCGTCCTGCACGGTTGAAACAAACGCGCTCATCGTGCGGTGTTCCTTGTCGGATCGCCGCATCGTTTCAATTGCTTCATGAACGAGTTTTTTTTGTCTGGGCGTAAGGCTTGCCTTTTTCTGTAGTTCGTAGCATGTTCCTATCCAGCTCTCTGCCCATAGCGCGTCTGAAACGGCGTCTATCTCTGCCAGGGGGCAAAGAGACAGCTTTGAATCATCGGCCCCTATGTCGTGGTGAACGCCTCCCACTGCGGAACACAGGGTGTACATGGAATGTCCTTTGTCGATTGCCGTCACGGTTGCCGGGGCGGTTGTGCCGTCCGGCCTAACTCGACTACGGTAACGCGGGAACTGACTGGATAAGGTGGCAAGCAGGGTTGATTTTCCCGCTCCGGTCGGGCCAGATACAAACACATGTCCAACGTCTCCTACGTGCAGGTTTATCCTGAGTGGCGTTGAACCTGTTGTAATGGCGTGCATCAACGGTGGAGAATTGTCGGGATAGAACGGGCATGGATTTGCGCTCAGTCCGGGCCAGACGCTAGATAATGGCATCAGATCGGCAAGGTTCAGGGTATGGATAAATGGGCGACGAACGTTCGGGTCGATATGTCCGGGCAACGTGCCAAGCCATGCTTCCACGGTGTTGCTTTCCTCAATCCGTGCGAAGAATCCGCGATGCTCTATTTCTTTCTTCACATATCGCGCCACCTCTTCGAGGTACGTTCTATCTTCGTGCATCAGCACAACCACAGGCGTATAGTAGCCGTGAGCAACCTTACCGGATTCCGCGTCACTCATGGCATCTGCCGCTTCCGTAGAACGGGACAGGGCATCGGTATTTACGATCCCTTGTCCGGTCTTGATGAGTTCAGATAAGAATCCGCGCACCTTTTGTTTCCATTTGCGGTGGAATGATTTAAGGGCGGATAATGCCTCGTGCTGGTCAAGAAAAATGAAGCGCGTAGACCAGCGATACGAAACCGCCAATCCCTCCAACAGAGAAAGCATTCCTGGTGTCGAGTGTGACGGAAACCCGTCTATCGTTACGCAGGCAATGAATTTTTCCCCTATTTTGGGAATGTCTCCGGTCCAAAGCCGCTCGTATCCTAGCCATGCGTCAAGGTACATGGGGCAATCAGGTATTCTCAGCTTGATTGAAGATCCGGTTATGCAGGAATGTAGATAATTAACCAGTTCGTCGCTTTCAAATGATTCATTGGACGGTCCCGCCGTAGTCGTACCCATGCGCTGCATCTGCAACAGGTCTTTCAGTCCGTCCTCAAGCCCCTGTATCTTCTTTGAGAACTCCGCAAGTATCCGGTCTGCTGCATTATCGGTTCCGGTCCCGTCATCAGAATAGAACAGGTCGATAAATGCTTCACGCTTGCGGATTGGTGGCAGGTACTGGATAACAAGCGCATAGGTGCTTTCAAAAAGTCCGTCCATGCGCTCGAACGTTTCCCGGCGCTCGGCATCGATCATGGCTGAGATTGCGTCTGGAAAATGTGAGCGTGAGGGTTCGGGGTATGCGGGTGATGGCTGGCGAATGGCGTCAATCCATACGGCCCAACCTGAACCGTATCGCGCGAGGTAAGTGTTTACGATTGCCGTCAAGTAATTCTGTTCTGCATCGGAGGCGCTGCCAGCATCAGCGCCACGGAAGTAAAAACCGGCCATAAGGGAACCGTCTTTCCCAAGGATTATCCCCTCAGCAACTAGCGCGGCATAGTTCATCAGGTCCGGTACGCCTGCCGCGTTTGAACGATACGCCTTGAGTGATTGCATGTCAGTATGCCCTATCTTTTTCAGAGTTCCGGGAGGGACGGGAAAACGGGTGGTAGTATCCTGAGTACCTTATTGAGCGAAGATAAACCGGGATCAGCATAGGATCGGCCTTGCCCATTCTCCTAAGAAAATAAATGGAGGTTATTGATAGCGTGAGACTTGATACCGTGCCTACAATATCCATGCAACTGAAGAAGATAAGACCCGCTGCGCCCTGCGTTGTAATAAACCATTTTCTGTCGCATCCCATAAGCAGCATAGGTCTGTACATGGCGCTTCGAAGTATGGCCTTCCTCAAGCCGTTCATTTTCCTGTCCCCCACGGCACGGGGGGAAGCTGCAAGCCGCCGTCCGGCACGGTAGCGCCAGTAAACAGCATGGTTATTACCTGAACAGCGAACGCAAGGAAACCGACCACTATCACGAACAGAAGAATTCCCTTTGAAATTCCCTGCAACTCCGCGCCGAATGCCTGGTTTCCTATGAACGCCACAAGCCCTATGATGGACAGGGACCATGCCACCGGACCAACTATGAACCGGACGATTTTCTGAATTGGCGCTTCTCCTGGCAATCCCGTTGCGGCGGGGGACGCATCCATCGCCATTGCCTCGTTCGCCAGCACGAACAAGGCAAGAGCGGCCAGAAGGTAGGGAATGATGTAAACACGGTTTGATAGCATTTAGCCTCCTATAACATCGTTGAAAGTGCTGTGAGAACCACGGCGAACCGGGCAACATATCCGGCGATGGACCATGCGCCCATTCTCATTCCGTCCCTGAAAAGCACGTAGCCGCACAGAATCATTGCCGCGTACGGACCTGCCTTGATCCCCGAGGACGAAAACCAGGTTGTCGGTTCAAGCGAACCGATAAAATCAATCAAGATAGAAAAATTGTTCATGATGTTTCTCCAATCTGCCGGATAAGATAGCGGTTGCCGTCATAACCTTCGACTCTTGCCACTTCCCGGATTCTTCGTTTTCCCTCTTTGCGCTCTATGTAAACAATAACGTGAATCGCTTCTGCGATAAGTTCTCGCTGCGGCGTGGAACTCGTCTCGGAAATGAGATTTTCCAATCGTATCAAGGCCGCTTCTGACGAATTAGCGTGCAGGGTAGCCACCCCTCCCTCGTGTCCAGTATTCCAGGCTTTCAGCAAGGCAAGGGCTGCGCCGTCCCGGACTTCCCCGACTATGATCCGATCTGGCCTCAGTCTCATGGTTGACATTAAAAGGCCGGTCATATCAATGTCCCTTGTCACCTTCAGTGGTGCGAAGTTGGCAGACTCGCACTGAAGTTCCCGCGTATCTTCGATAATCACAAGCCTGTCATTCGGGCTGGCTTCGGCAATGTGCCGGATGGCAGCATTGGTCAATGTCGTTTTTCCGCTGCCCGTTCCCCCAACTATCAATATATTGTTTCTGTCGCGTATGGCGGTTTCAATAAGCGCACGCTGCGCGTGTGTCATCACTCCTTGTTCCACGTAATCTTTCAGGCTGAATACCTGGATCGCCCTCTTTCGGATTGCAAATACCGGGGACGGAACTACCGGGGGTAACATTGCCTCGAACCGAGAACCGTCAAGCGGCAATTCGCATTCAAGGATCGGGTTTTCACCGTTGATTACCGTTTCCATCAAAAACGCTACCGTTCCCATCATGGCTTTCGCTTGCCAGGGCAGCATGGTTCCAACCTTCTCCATGTCGCGGCCAAGCCGTTCAGCCCACAATTTTCCGTCATGATTAAGGATGATTTCGATCACTTCGGGATCGTCAAGCAATCTCATGACGACGGGGCCAAGCTCGCGCTTCAGCTTTTCCTTGACCTCGTTTAACATCTGTTCTTTTCCGGTATCGCTCATGTGGTTTTGCTCATATTAGGCACTTCTTATATCAATTATAGCAGATAATATCAAGTATAATTGATGATTAAGACCTAAATTTTTGCTACGAATGCTATTTTCTACCGGTTATTTTTCAGAAGGATTAAGAAGTTTCCAGAGCGGCTGATTTACAGCTTTTGCCAACAAGTGCGCGTTATCCATGCTAACTGTACTTTTTCCCGTTTCGATTTCGCTAATGAACGGCTGCGTCAAACCTGTTCGTTTTATGATGTCTTCTTGCGTGAGTCCGGCTTCTCTCCTGGCCCGCTTGAAGTTTCTAGCGAAGATTTCTCGCTCTTTTTGTATCAGGTTTTTGTTTTCTTGAGAGCGAATCCCCATAATCGCGCCGGTCCCTGTTGTTGTTTGAAAAGGTTTCAACAAAGAATAGCACAGAGGAATATCAATATAAACGATAAAGTTCATATTTTTATGAACCCGTCTTCGGGTACTCGTCCCAGGCGCGGTCATCGAGAATACGGCCAGCAGCTTTTTTGCCAACCTTAAACATGTGCATAGCACCAGTACCAAACTTGAAAGCGCCCAATGAAATACCGTGCAGGCTACCATTTAGATGCAATATGCCCTGGTCAACCATGCAGGTTCTCCCATAAATTTCATTGAGAGCATCTTGATTTTCGTGATCTACAGCAACTCTGATCGGTTTGTAAAGGCTGTCATACCAATCGCCGCCCTGAGAGACAGGCTTCCATTCACCCCACTGCTTGAAGAAGTACGCCACTCCCGCTTCCTGGCACTGATCGCGCAACGATCTGGCCCAATCGGGATGCATGGGGCGGGCATTGGGACCAGACTCGCCGCCAGCGACCACCCAATCAATACCGTCGCGCAATTTGGCTCGCACAGGAGATTGCTGCCATTTGGGTAAGCATCCAGATATATCAGCCACGGTTGCACCGTTAACCGGTATCGATCCGGGTACGGGCGGTGTAGAATTTAGATTAATAGGACCAAGCAACGGTTCGGCACTGATCCAGCGAACGGCAGCAGGGGTATCCAGCAACAACGGTATACGTTCGTTTGCGGCTTCCTGGTTCTCCACTGAGACGCCTAGCCAGACGTTTGGGAGAGGAAGGTGAACTCTGAACGCACTGTCTCGCTGTCTGGCATAAAACTCGGGGCGGTACCCAGCATTTCGGCAATACGACATCATGCGATCTGCCCGCTTAGTTAGTACCTGGAACGTGTGATGTGGCGCCAGCGCCATAACTGCGAACACACGGTCTATCCACTCATCAGGTACGGACTCATGAAACAGATCGCCGTGGGCGCACACAAAGATCATGCGCGGACGCTTCCACTTCAATGGTTGGTCTAGCCATTCCTGGTTAAAACGAACTTGACCATTCCAGACAGGCCCGTTACTGGTGTCAATGGTCAGGCCAGCGCGAGAAGGATGATGCTGCAGGCGGGTACCCGCCAGCTTCATTGCGTAGCAGTTCTTGCAGCCTGCCGATACCACCGTACATCCAGTGATTGGATTCCAAGTGGCCTCTGTCCATTCTATTTTTGTGTTGTCGCTCATTATCCTCTCCATAAAACCGGTTTCAGTGAATAGGGGAGATATAGCGGGTGCGCCGGGGAACCATCAGAGTTGAGTTTTAGATAGTGCGCTTTTCCTGGGTAATACTGATTAATTCTCTCCCGAATCATAGGACCAATGTTCAAAAACCTGCCGTGCCCACCCCAAGCGCATATTGCAATAGCGCACTGGTTAACCGTATCTGCGATTGCCCTAAAGTTCTCGGGGCCAACAGGATCTGTGACTTCATAAAGCGCCTTTGGATCGGTAGACCTAAGCGCAAAGATGTTGACCACTTCCAGCCCGCCGTAACCCAGCGAATCCGCTCTTTTCTTGCACCGTGATACGGTTGGATCAAGCGCCTCATGCGTTGCCGTGGAAGGGTTGAGCATCACAAAACACAGCTTCGGCTTAGATTCGTCCCACACCCTCCATAACCGGTATCTGTAGCGTTCGCAGTCAGAAAAAACCGCACCAGCTCGTTCGTCGCCTTTCGTATGAATCACGACTTTTCCATCTTTTCCGGATCTATCGGCATGGATAATTCAAAAGCCGGTGCCTGGTCTATCTCGGCGTACTCTGGTTCTTCCTGGTCTTTCATGTTTCCGCTTATGAAAAAAATAGCCATAAACAGCACGAATACCAGGTAAGCATAGGAATTTTTCACGTTCCGCTCCTTACTTCTGCTGGTGCATTGACGGCCAGGAATCTATCAAGCGCTGCGTGTACCACTTCCAGTTCGACAATTCCTGAATACTTGTTCCGAAAAGCGATTGCATCGCGTACGGACAAATCAAACATCAATGCGTACGTATTTGATAGAGTCGGAATGTTGTCGCCGGATTTAATAAGAGTCGGTTTTGTTGGCTCCGCTTTCGGCGCATCCGCTTCCACTGGCTTTACTTGCATGGCTTGCATCTTCGCCTTCTCTTCTGCCTGGATGCGTAGGCGCTCTGCTTCCAGTTTCTTCGCTTCGTCCATTTTGTGCTGCGCGATGCGGTTCTGAACCAGCATTTGAAAGTCGTCGGACGGCTTGTAAATCACTCGGTCAAGATCGGGGAACAGTAATTCATAGCCCTTGGAATGTTCCCGATACCATGCCAGCTTTGCGCGAATTTCCTTCGCCGTTGCATCAACCGCAATTTTCGAGTTCGCTAGTTCCGTATCAACAGCGTCATGCAGGCTTTTGAGCGTGCGTTTGCTCTTCGCTGCGGTAATGAAGTCCGGCCACTGAGCAACCAACTTAATCGGCTTGATTTCTTCTTCCAGGCTTTTCATGTGAGCCGAAAACGCCTTTGTCGCCTTGCTGATGATGTCTTCCCTGATCTGTTTCTTTCGCGCCACAACCATCTTTTCCAGCATCAACCGAGTCTTACGTGCAATCTCACGATAAAGCTCTACCGTACGGCGCATTTCATCGACTTCAGCGGCTTGCGCGAGCGCGTTTTGCTCCGCTGCTTCGAGGGCGGTTTCTACCTTTTGGAGCGTCTTCGCGGCGGCATCTGCATTAGCAAACCCTTGGTCGTCGTTTGGCTCAAGGTCAAGGCGTTCTACAAACTCGTTTAGCTTTTTACCGAACAGTTCCAGATTGGATATGATGCTGATAGAACCGGAAGCCTGGATGGTCAGTGCCGGGAGCTGCATTACAGCTTGCGCTTCGGGCTTTTCGGGGTGAGCTATCGGAACGTACTCGGCAAGGTCTTTCTCGAACTGTTGCCATCCAGCCCGGATGCGCTCAAACCACTCCCGATCCGGGAATACTTCCATCCAGACTAGGTTTTCACGGGTGCCATCGGACACGGTGAAAATGAGTCTTTCTGCGCCGGTTATCATCAATACCTGTTGACATTGCGGCATATGTTCTTCTGGAAGAATGTTTTGGAGTACACTTTCGGCCAGCGCCTCATTCCATTGTTTATGCTCGAACGAATCTTTATCGCACAGCGTCAGGCCATCGCATGAAGCCGATAATAGGCCGTCTGAACAGGTAACCGGATATAGTTCGATATCGAAGAACTCTTCAATGATTGGGCGTGCCAGCGCTTCAACTTCGTGGCCGTAATCGAGGATGTTCTTTTGTACCCACTCGCTGAATTCCTTCGGCGTACCGGTGTGCTTCATGTGCAGAAGTTCGGTGCGAGTCACTTTTTTTGAGAGACCCAGCATCGCTGCCGCTTCACTCGCGCCGAAGTGTTCCAGGCGGAATTTATGCCATTCGTCACTACCCTGAACAAGTCTGTGATCTGTTCTCATATTTAGTCCGTCGCGTGCGTCCATGAATCAATCTCGAACTTCTGCTCTTTCGTAAATAAAACACCCTTGCTTTCGATCATGGCAATCAAGGCGGCTGGGCTTTTCTTTTTATCGACTACGAGTTTTTTCCAGCCTTCTTTCTTTGAGTTGAATTCTGCCTCTGCCATCGTTGGCGCTTGAACCTCTGCTTCCGCTTCTGGCTCGTCCGGCACTGGTGCCCAGGTGCCGTCAATCGCATCCTTGATTGTTAATCCCTGCTTGCCGATTTCTGCCGCATCATTCAGGCTGATTGCGGCTGCAAGGTCTGCTGATGCTGGCATGTATTTAAGAACCTGAAGCAGTACTACTTTTCTGGCATACATTTCCATATTTTCATGTGCGTAGTGTGCCGTTCCTACCTTGTTGTACCGCGCCAAGTGTTTCTTTACTCGGCCTATCGGCCACACTTCTATTACCGGCCACTCCGCGCTTTTAACACGCCCAACGGCGTAGACATGAGTAAGGTGTTCAATATCGAATTCTTCTCCCGGCTTGTGATTCACAAATGGCCGATCACCAAGGGCGTAGTCGAACTCGTCACCATCAAACACCGCGCCAGTCCATACCGTGGCATTGCCAGCACGGTTGACAAGATCGACAAGCCCCTTCCAACCGGGGATAAGCTGGCACTCGTACGACGTAACCCACTCCCCATTAACTTTTTCGCTTTTCTTGTACGGGAGAAGATATGCGCGTCCCAGCGTGTCGATTTCCAAGCCCAACTGACTCGCTTGAATAACGGCGGCAAACACACTGCGGGGATCGCACTCTGCCAGTTTCGAGTTTCTCCTGAATGCCGTGAGCGCGATACGAGACATCCGATCACCGTTCAAGTGACGCGGCAACGCTCTCGCTATCTCGCCTTTGTATTGCTCTAGCATCGCCGGAAAGTTCTTCGGCTTTTTCTCTGTCTGAGTCGATGGAAGGCTCATTGGTTTTCTCCTGAATTTGTCCCGGCTTTTAACCAGAGCCGGGGAACTGGTGAGGGGTTATTTTTTTACCGTGGCTTCGATCCAGGGTGTGGCCCACTCTATAAACCGCCTGTCGTTTTCTACAGCTTGTTCCTCACGCTCGTTATCGGCGGTTACGGTGTAAGGCTCAACTTCGCTGGCGAAGTAGGCCACTCGGAACCGGATAGTTTTCGTTTCTTCACTCATTGGTTTTCCTCCATCCATGCTGCGGCCCGTCCAACAGCTTCTTTTAAGCTTTGCCCCTTCATCGTCGGAAACTCATCAGATGTAAGCGTGCAGATTCGCGTCGTTTCCCTGGAACGTGGCGTCCATGTAACCGAAACCTCGTTGTCATCAAGAAACGCTGTAATCTCGTTCCCCGTCATTTCGAGCGGGGCAAGGCGGCGTTCTACAACCGCAAAGCGTTCGCGCTGCGCGTAAATCTGTTCATCGCTCGGCTCTCGTAATGCGTAGTTCATGGTTTGTTCCCTCTGTAGTTCTTCATCTTCTCCCGCAACAAGGCGATAACCTCGCTGTGGATCTGGCAAACCCTAGATTCGTGTATCCCTAGAATTGCCCCTATCTGCCGGAAGTTGAGTTCTTGCTCGTAATACATATCGATCAACTCTTTTTCTCTCGGCATAAGGTTTTTAACCGCCTCACTCAAGTAACTGTCTGTGACAACGACGGCCTGCGACATTGATTCTTCGTCGTAGTAGGTAACCTGTTCCTGATACACGTCAATCAACATCTTCCGGCACGTTCGCATGGAGACGCCCAGCTCTCGAGCAATTTCGCTATCAAGAGGCGTTCTTGCGAGCCGTTGTTGCAACTCTTTCGTCGCAGCGGCGATTTGCTGAACATTCTTACGCGCAAGCCGTGGCAACCAGTCGCCTTTCCTTATTTCATCCACCATCGCGCCACGTATCCGGTATATCGCGTAGGTTTCGAACTTCGCTCCGGGCACCTCCCTGTACCGATTCAAGGCATTCAGCAAACCGATCATTCCGGCCTGAATCAAGTCATCTATTTCGATATTGGCGGATAGCTGAAGACCCATTTGATGGGCTATTTTCTTGACCAGTGGATAATATTTTTCGATACAGACAGATGAATCGTAGTACGTACTCGAACCGTTGTCAATACGTACTCGTACTTTTTTGCACAAAAAATTTTCCCTTTTGAGGGTTAGTCTTCTTCTTCGATCTGACCCATGATGCGCCGATGGAGGCGCATGAGCGGTAACACGGCTGATTCTGGGTTTACGAGATAAGATCCTTCCAGCCCAAAGTCATAACCATCTTCGTATTCCGCAAAGCCGCCAATTCCTTTGAGTTTTCCGTTTCTGGCTTCTTCGGCAAGTTTTTCGGTCAACTTTATTAAGTTGACCTGGGAAATTGGAATTTCTTTTTGAATGGAATCTCTTTTTCTGTTTCTAGGATTAGCCACTATCTCTATAGTGTTTTTTGGGAAGGCTCGGACGATTCCTATTACCGATTCCAGGGAATCATCATCAATTGATTTACGCGATTTGGGACGATTTTGACCCGCTAAAATGATCTCTTTCATTCGAGTGGTTTTTCAAGCGTCTCTTAGTGGGGGGTGTTTTATGGCGATTATCACCGATGCGCAACTGCTGATTAGGATAAACTTCTTCTTTTCTTCTATCGCCGGGACTGTCTCCGTAGGCCGCTTGCGGTTCTGCTACCAGTCTTTCCGCAAGCTGACATAAGATGTCCCGTGATCCCTTGTCCATTATTTTAACATTGGATACAAGGCTGTATTCATCCGGTGTTAGCAAATCTTGCAAATCACGAGCGCGTTCAGGTGTATTCACACCATCAATTGGCTCGGTTCCCCTTAATTGACCTTCCGTAACCCCTAGCGCGTGCGCCCACGCGCGAATGGTGTTTGCTTTTGGTTCGTCGTGCCTACCCGTCAGAAACCGGTATGTGGTTGGCGCAGAAACCCCACTTAGCCTATACAAATCATGGGCATTCAGACCTCTGCGGTCCATTAGGGCTTTTAGAATTTTTTTAGTCTGAGACATGACGGATATGGTTACGCAAACGTACTGTCTTGTCAAGTTCTACAACGAAAAAACTTCGTCTACGTATTGACATGTGATTCGACTACGTACCATAATTACAGCCATGAACACTATACAACCAATCGACGTAAAAAAATTACTCACGGATCTTTGGGCCAATGCCGGTTTGTCGGACGCGAAGATCGGAAAAGAGATTGATGCTCCGGCAGCAACAATAACCAGGCTTCGAACCGGCGTACATAAAACCACGGACATAAACCGTGGAATTTTGATAGCCAATCTCCATGCGAAGTTTTTTCAGCAACGAAAATGAATAAATGCCTGGTCGGAGACTGCCGTGATTCAATGCGCAGTCTCATAGAGGACGGAATCAAGGTGCAAACGTGCGTCACTTCGCCGCCTTATTTCGGATTGCGTGACTACGGACATCCTGGGCAACTAGGCCTCGAGCAAACCCCGCAGGAATACGTCGCTAACATGGTTGAAGTATTCCGGCTTGTGCGCGAACTGTTGAGCGATGACGGAACTTTGTGGTTGAACCTTGGGGATAGTTACGCTGGTTCATGGGGCGCCCGCGGGCGCGGCGAACAAACGAATGCGCCAAAGCCTAGTTGGGAATCCAAGCATGGCACGTCGGCTCCTGCTCGTAATGGATTTTCCAATATTGGTGTTAAGCCAAAAGACTTAATCGGCATTCCCTGGCGCGTAGCGTTCGCGTTACAAGCCGATGGTTGGTATCTCCGCCAAGACATCATCTGGCACAAGCCAAATCCCATGCCTGAAAGCGTGACTGACCGCTGCACCAAGTCCCATGAGTACATTTTCATGCTGAGTAAATCAGAACGTTACTACTACGACAACATTGCGATAAAGGAGCCGTGTGCGTTAGGTGACTACAAAACTCCGGATGGATGGGACACAAGCAAAGGTAATGGTGGGCACGGCTCGTTTCACAAGCAGGGACGCGAGAAAGGGACTACCGATAAACAGCGAGGGCATGGAAGGCGTCACGCCGGATTCAATGATCGATGGGATAGCATGACGAAAGAAGAACAATGTAGCGGCTTACGCAACAAACGCAGCGTATGGAAGATACCCACAAAACCGTATTCAGATGCTCACTTCGCCACATTCCCACCTGCATTAATCGACCCTTGCATCCTTGCGGGTTCCCGTCCTGGTGACATCGTTTTTGATCCTTTCCTTGGTAGCGGTACAACTGCTGAAGTTTCGCAGAACTTAGGTCGCCGCTGGATCGGATGCGAATTAAATCATGAATATTTGAATCTACAAGCGCAGCGAACAGTACAAGCAGGATTAATTTTGGAAGCAGCTGTATGAGCATCGAATCAGCCGTTTTGTGTCAATGAGCGCACTAGGAACCGCAAAGCCGAACGACGGGATTACTCCACCTGTCACCGTGCGCTCGCCTTTTTTTTGGAGTAACCGCTTTTGCGGGCGGTTTTGTTGGGAGTGACAAAGTGGAGAAGAACAATGCGAGACGATGAACAGGTACATCCATTCGCCATAGTACCTGTCGAAGTAATGATGGATAACAGATTAACCCTCGAAACAATGCGTGTCCTTGTTACCCTTTTTTCCTTTCGCAACAAAGTAACAGGTCTTGCCTTTCCTCGTCGTGAAGCTATAGCGGAACGGTGCGGTATGCACCCATCCAATATTAGTGATGCAACGAAGAAGCTCGTAGAACTAGGATGGCTGGTAAAAGACGGACTCGGCGGATATGGAAAAGCAACAAAATACACCATTTGCATACCTGAAAAAGTAGCGGAACTAGCTCAGGTTTACAAGGAAAAAAGCGAGGCAAGAAAGTCTAAAAAAGTAGCCGAATCGACTACGGTAGCCCAATCGGCTACGGTAGCCGAACAGGCTACTACAACGGTAGCCCAATCGGCTACACATATGGTAGCCCAATCGGCTACACGCATAAGAAGAACAGACCAATTAACAGACAAATTAACAGATATTCCCTTGCCGGATAAATCCGGCGTGCAAGATCATTCGCCGGAATCAGAATTACAAGCTGCTTGTAAAGCTACCTGGAAAAGCTACTCAGACGCTTACTTCAATCGCTACCACGTAGACCCGATAAGAAACGCCGCAGTAAACACCGCAATAAAATCTTTCTGCAAAAAAATCCCACACCAAGAAGCCCCACACGTTGCTTCCTTCTTTGTTTCCCACAACGACAAGTATTACGTCCAGAAAACTCACCATCCTTCGCTGATGAACAAAGACGCGGAAGGACTCCGCACGCAATGGGCAACGAACACAGTGATGACGGCCAGCAAAGCGACACAGTTGGACCGAACGGCTGGTAATGCGGACGCGGTAAGAGAAGCAATCGCAATGATGAGCAGGAGGAACCATGCAGCGAACTGATATTGAAACCCTGATATCAGCCCTGGGTGCCACGGCTGACGTCATGGGAACGCAATTGCAATCAACTGCATTAAGAATGATGGCAGAGGATTTATCGGAATACGACGTGAAGGATGTTCTCACTGCCCTCAGAAGATGCAGGCAGGAGCTATCTAGGCGCTTAACCCTGGCGGACATAATTGAGCGAATCGAGTCCCGCGATGGAATGCCTGGACCGGAAGAAGCCTGGGCAGTCATGAGCAGGGGAGAAGATGAAACTATGGTCATTACCGAGCAAATGGCGGAAGCGATGCAATTTGCGCGGCCATTGCTCAACGATGGGGATCACATAGCTGCGCGTATGGCATTCAAGGATTCCTACGCTCGTATCGTTCGAGAAGCAAGGGAAAACCGAATAAAGCCAAAATGGTTCGTCTCCCTCGGCCATGACAAACAGGGTAGGGCACAGCCAGTATCCGACGCCATACGTGCCGGAAAGGTCGGAATCGATCACGCTATAAGCCTGATGGGACCAGATGAAAAAGCCGAAGTATTGCAGCTCACCGGGAACAACAATCACCCCTTCCTGCTGCAATACAAGCAGGCGCAGATCGAAGAACAAAAGCCGATCGACAAACAAACCGGATTGAAACGAATCGCTGAAATCAAATTAGCGCTGAGAAAGTCAGCATGAATAATTCAGAACAATATCGTAAGGAATGTGAGGCGCGTCAAGTTCTAAAAATGGACTACGACAAGCGGCAGGATTACTACAAGGGAGTGCTTTCAAACCGAAAACAGAAGGGATTGGACGAACTCAAGGCTGAAGTCGCTACGCAAGAAGCGAATCAAGTTCTGAAACTAGATTATGAAGCGCGGCAGGAATATTACCGCAACATCCAGGCAAACATTGGACAGGATGCAGTTGAAACGCTTGTTTCCGCAGTCAAGCGTCAACGAAAACTATTGGAAAAGGGCGTAGAGATATCATGAAAGCAGCACGCTTATCCCCTGAGTTCCAGATGCAATGCGCCCTTTTCAACTGGTCCGAACTCGTACAGACAACATATCCGGCACTACGGTTGTTACGAGGATCGATGAACGGTGTTTACCTCACCCCAGCGCAAGCGGGAAAGGCAAAGGCGGCGGGGATGAAGAAGGGTGAGCTAGACGTAACCCTACCAGTTCCGAGATGCGGTTATACCGGCCTCACTATTGAGCTTAAATTTGGCGACAACGCGCCCACGGCAGCGCAGCTCGACTACGGAAAGATGCTTGAAGAAGAAGGGTGGTACGTCACTTACTGTTGGGATTGGACAGAAGCGGCTGAAATCATCGAACTGTATTTAAAAGAAAAGCTGTGAGTGACGACAAACAAACCATTTTCCTCGTCGGGCCGCAGCAACGTCAATTCGCCAAGCAATGCATAGAACAGGCTCCCATAGGTTGGATGGTTACGATCCAGGAGCAAGTAAAGAAGCGGGAGCAAGAGGAAAAATATCATGCTCAGATTGGAGATATCGCAAAGCAGTGCAAATTCATGGGCCAGAAATTCGACAAAGAAGACTGGAAACGTATGCTCATTGATGCTTTTGCACGGGTGAAAGCAGAAGAAGGAAAGCCGCTAAGAGGATGGGGGAGAATCGTTCCCAGCCTTGACGGAACCGGATTCGTGCAACTTGGTATTCAGTCTCGAGGCTTTAGAAAGTCGGTCGCAAGCGAATTTATTGAGCATCTGTACGCATTTGGGGCACAGCAAGATCCTCCTGTTGTTTGGAGTGAGAAGGCCAGGTGTATTCATGACTAATGCTGAAAAACACCATCAGGACATTGTGCGCCGTCTCGGGTGCGTGATATGCCGCGAGTTTTTGGGCGTCATCACTCCGGCCAGTATTCATCACATTGCTGAAGGTTCAGGCTTGCGTTCGGAGTATATGGTGGCTCCGCTCTGCTATTGGTGTCATCAAGGGCCAGAGGGCTTTCACGCTGCGCCGAAACTGTTTCTTGTTCGCTATGGCTTGCCGACCGAATATCACTTGTTGCTGTTCGTTAACAAATTTCTAGCAGAGGACCGGCTGTGACACTACAGAAACAATCAACAGCAGATAAGCGTTATTGCGTGAACTGCAACGCAATGAGGCCGCGAGAAGGATGGAAACACATAATTATCAAGGGACGAAGACAACAGGTTGTGTTGCGCTGTCCGGTATGTGTAGCCAAATCACGGGCGGTAAAACCTTGTTCCTGAGCTGCGAATCCGTGCTGCATTGGGCATATAACGTGGTCAACCGGCCAATAGTTAAGATGTCCGCTATCAATCATATGCGCCAGGTGCCCACCTGGGACGCACAGAATCTACTTTTACTCGAACTTGATTCCTATGCTCAGCACGCTCAAGCGGCTCAAATTGTTGGAATGGTAGAGGTATTGGAAGATCCGGCAGAGCGGCAATACATAGAAGCAAAGTTTGGCAGGAAGCTGAGTAAGGATGATTTAACATCCGTGGTGTTTCTTGGGCGTGTGTCGCTCGGATTTGGCCCGGAAAAGACAGAAGTTGTCTATAACATGGTGAGGGGGTACTTCGACGGCAGTATGAATCATCGCTCAATTAGAAAGGCGCTTGGTTGCCGGGATGTGTACGCCGTGATTGTGCGGCAGAGTTTGTACGATACGCTCGATGTTATACATGATAACGCCATGAACGAATTGCGCCAGGTTTTTGAAAAACATGGGTTGCTACGGCAGGCGGTAACGAACTACTGACTTACCCACCCCTTCCGCCCCTCTTGCCCTATTCACTTGGCGGGGGCTTCAGGCGTGGATAAGTCTTCATCAATATAATAATTTTTATCCTTCCGGCAAATCTGATCACCCCGGCCTATATCTATCCAATCGCCGCCTGACTTCCTGCATTCATACGATTTATTTCTTTCTTCTTCCATGCGTTGAGGAATACCTGTACTGAAAACAGCATAAACACTTAGAGCCATCAGAGAAGCAAGGATTAAAATTGCTTGTATAGATGCTTTCCGATATTCCCAAATTTCCTTCTTTTCTTCTACTGTCTTTTCCATTTCATTCCTCCTTATTCAAGATGTTTTACCCGCCCCGGTTCATTCTTGTTTGTTGCCACAACAATCTCGCCTTGTGGCGTTCTAACAAAACCCAGCTTGATTAGTAATAGTTCCCAGGTATCAGGCGGCATTCTTCTGTTTCCGCCTTCCCATTTCTTCCAGGCTATCGTACTTTTGTAGACAACAGCGGCGGCTTCTTCTTGA
>Ga0079216_10000003_pt1 | contig 51512 bp, 79 predicted proteins | sample NCAS100_FD_77008 | JGI IMG/M metagenome (GOLD analysis project Ga0079216, IMG submission 77008) | Agricultural soil microbial communities from Utah to study Nitrogen management - NC AS100 | ecosystem: Environmental > Terrestrial > Soil > Agricultural land | place: USA: North Logan, Utah...
GTCAGAGTGTGGCTAGTGGGTTACTTAACCCATATTATTATTAACTTATACTAAGGAGTATAGATCATGGCTACTAAAGACAAAACTGTTGAGGTCAAAGGCGTAACGATCATTGCCGATAAAGTATTTGACGCCACGTTGAAAAGGATCAGCAAGAACGCAGAGGATTTGTCGCAAGACTTGCATATTGCTGGTCTCTATTGCATCAATCAAGCCAATCAATTCAACAATGCTGATAAAGCGCAACGTTTAATTGAGGCGATTGGTAACAAACAAGATATTCGCCGTGTAGCAAGATGGATGCAAACGTTTGGCAAAATCGGCGTGAAGAATAATCTTCTTGTCTTTAAGAAGAGGAAAGACATTACGCCAGCCAACGCGGATGGATGGTTGAAAAAGGCAGATGCTACTCCCTATTGGGAATTGACACCACAGCCTAAGTTAGAAGTAACATTTGACTATCTGGCAATGCTGAATTCCATTCTGAATAGGGCAGCTAACAAGCCCAAATTGGAAGAGGAAGGGAAGACGGTTCATGAAAAAAATGTAGCGGTATTGGAGGAAATCAAGGGAATTATTCTTGCCCACACTCCAAAAGAGGATCAAGACGAGATAAAGGAAAAAGCCGCGAACATTGCAAATCGCACCAAGTCTTTCACTGAACCGGCGGCAATGCGTCAATAATCCGGTAAGAGTCAATACAATAGGGATTCGTAAGAGTCCCTATTAATATGGATTCTTTAACTAGTAATAAGGAGTTTACTCTATGCTTGAAATTATTCTTATTGGTTTTTCTGGTTTTATACTGGTAGTTATATTCATTATGTTAGTGGATATATTATCCAAGTAAGAGTTTTTTAATAGAGGAGTACAGGATGGTTATAAAGGTCGGTCAGACGTGGAAGCATAAGACGCTCAACAGATATATTGAAATTGTGGACGGGGGAAATCTCTTTTACTTTGATGGAAAAGTAGAGAATAAATTCCTTATAAAATATAATGGTATGTTGCATACTGTTAAATATAATCTAATCGAAAACAATTTCCTCTTATTTCAAGAAATGAAAATATCTGCGGGTGTTAAAAAGCATGGGGATACATGGGCAGCAGCAGTGTATCCAACCTTAAACTTATTCTTTCAACATATTGAAACCGCACAGCGAGATTATGAAATTATGATTAATCATGGTAAGTGGAAGAAATGGCTGAAGGAAAAAAATTATAGGAGATAATCATGGCAACAATGGCAGCTAAGGGCCAAATATGGAAATCTTCTCATGGTGTTCCATATGAGGTAAAGATATTGGATGTAAACGACGAACATCAAACCATAAAAATTCAATACATCCTTGAAAAAAGGAATCCATGCCTGACAATTTATCTTGATGTTTTTTATGGTTTTTTTGAATATGTAAAAGACGAAGACAAACCCACTGACGAGCCTCAATAAGAGGCGAAACGGCATAACTTGGCGGGTTATGCTGTATGGGTTATTTTATTTAATATTTATTCGGAGCGAATAAAAATGTGTAAAAAAGTATTTGTGCAACATGAGCCACGTTATGACAGAAATAATGACGTTATTGGAGTCTACAAACGTAGACATGGGCACGTCATACAGGATGTAACACAAGAATATATTCATCGTGATTCTTTCGGACGCCATGTAATCCGCACATCTTCTGGTGATACATGGTCGGTCATGCCCGTGCACAATGATAAATACCAGTTTGTAACTGTTTAATAATCTGAACAGGGACAAATTTCAATGGCACCTCAAGACAAAAAGAATACCGATTCAGTATTGGAAACAATTTCTATACTTGTACATTCGTCTACATTGACGAATCAGTACAAACTAAAAAGAATAAAAGAAATTGTTGGAACAACAAAGGTAAGAGTCTTTAACAAACAAGAAAAAGTATCTTAACAAAGGGAGTTGTAAATGTTTCACGCATTTGTTTTCCATCAAGACCCCACTAGCAAAAAATATGTGGCACGGAGAACTGGCGCGTCAACACAAGACCTTTCAACTGCAATTAGAATGGTCGAACGTGCCAAGAAAGAGGGATATGTTATTCTCTTAGGCCGAAAGAGACCTGTATGGAATAATGTAGAAAGAACAACCAAGCAACAATCAGCATTAAGTAATAGATAACTCTAACTGTTAGTAATATAGAGTTATCAACAAGCATATTAGAAATAGTATGCTTGCTGGCTAATTTTGGCCTATTACTAATAAGGTTTTAAAATGAAAGTGTTACAAGTCAAGGGAACAAATCTCATTGATGTTTTTATTGGAGAGGGTTGGTACGGGCACAGCCGTTACCGGAAAGTGGTAAGCAAGGTAACAAAGAAGATCATCTATGTTTATGTTAGTGGTACAAAACTAAACATGTTTCAATTGAAAGAACTGTACACGAAGGTTAAGAAATGAGAGTAGATTTACCTTTGCCCCCTAAGCCTACCCATTTTATGATTGGAAAGGTTTATCGGCACCGTGTTTCACATAGAGTTTATCTTCGTACAAATGATGGTAGTCTCGTTGACCTTGAGACAGGGTATATATTCATTTGTTCTACATCAGATCACAATATGGATAATTATGAAGATGTAACAGATCAAGTAGTATTGACCAATTCAAAATAAGGATAACATGAAACACAATCCATATGAGTTTTATGACTCATCATGTACTGATCGCGGATTTGATGATTATCTCCTATTAGGCGGTGGTACGGATATAAATCCTGCCATCTATGGAGAGAAAGATCATGGATATTGCCAACACCCGCACAAGACCCGCGACACAGTCAATATAAAAATGATTAATAAATACGTAGAGATGGGGAAACCTATCTTTGGTATTTGTCGTGGGTTTCAACTGCTTGATGCTGTTTTTGGCGGTAAGTTGATTCAGCATACAGTCGGTCATACGTCATATGCAAAGGTGTATGTAATTAATGATGAATCTGAACCAATTCCATTTGGTCATCCAGAAGTATTTATGTCATATGATAATTGTCGTAGTTGCCATCATCAAATGGTGGACTTAGATCATACCAACGGGAAGTTACTTGGTTGGTCTAAATATGAGGTTTTGTGCTCATTACCGGATGGTGGGGTTGAAGGGAGAAATATTGTCCCTCAAATACTTTATTGGCCTGACAAGAAAGCCCTTGCCGTCCAGTTTCATCCTGAGTGGCATAAAAAAGATCACCCCATGAATGAACATCTTCGTGGCCTCCTTAAAAACCTTCTTGGATTGGAGAATGTTCTATGAAAGTTAAGATAGTAGATAAACCAAAAAACTCTCATGTTAACCCCACATTACTAATGGGACATGTTTATCAAAATCTCGATAGCAAAGAATTTTATTTTTCGGGATGTACCTCACATGGTTTGGTTAAGCATATCGTTTTGTTTCAAATATCCAGCGGCACAAGATGGAACGATGAGGGTGGATTTGGGAACGGTAGGTTCAAAGATGTAACTAGCGATGCAACTTTTGTGGTGGAAGTGTAAAAACATGGCACAAATGATTTCAATTGGTACAGATGCAGAAATATTTGCAGTAAATAATATTGGCCGTGCCATCGCCCTTTGTGGAAAGATTGGTGGCACTAAAGAACAACCCTTGCAAATCAAGGGACTTCCTCAAGGTTTCTGTGTACAGGAAGATAATGTCTCTGTTGAATTCAATATTCCTCCAGCGGGGAGTCTAATTGACTGGAATAGATACATCAGGGATGCATTAAGGGAAGTAAGTGTCATGTTGCATAGCATGAGGCTTTATTTCTCAAAGGATGCTGCTATTTCCTTTGGAAAGGATCAGCTTCTACATCCCAATGCATTAGTCTTTGGCTGTGAGCCTGATTACAATGCATGGACAAAGATGGAAAATGAAAAGCCTCAATGTGATGATCCCACATTACGCACAGCCGGTGGTCATATTCATGTGGGTACACGGGGTAACATGATTCAATGCGTGAACATGATGGATTTTTATCTTGGAGTTCCGTCGGTCATCCTCGATAACTCTCCCACAAGTGTCCGCCGTCGTAAACTGTACGGTAAAGCAGGGGCCATGAGGCCAAAACCTTATGGCTTTGAGTATAGGGTTCTCAGTAATTTCTGGATTTTTACTGAAGAGTTGCGTAAGTGGGTTTATGACAATACAGCCCTTGCAATTGGGAGTGAGGAGGCCAAACTCTCTGCTACGTTGGCCGCAAAGATACAGCAATGTATTAATGAGGGCGATGTTAATTTAGCTAAGGATATTGTAGCTAAAAATCATATCCCAATGCCAAATGATGTAGCGAAAAAGCTGGCTGCCCCCAGTTGGGAAAAACATGCAGCTAAGGTAATGTCAACTGGTGCTGGATTCAATATTGATCCTATGGACTTGCAAGCATTTCTTACTGGAATAGGTAATCATGACACAAACGGTGCTTGATTCATTAGCAGAAACCCTTCATTTAAATCACCCTGCCTTAAGTACTCAATTTAAATTAGGTGAATGTCGTCACAAGTTGGAAGGAACATTCATCTTCTTTGACAAAGAACTTATTCAGGTTGTAACCTTGAATAATAATGGGCTTGAGTTTACAAAAGAAGGGGACAATTCATCTGGTTTCATAGGATTGGGTATTAGGCTTCCACAAGGAAGTAAATTCTCCCTCTTTAATATGGATTCAGGAGTATATCGATTCAATGGTGTCCCAATCTGCTTCACACGCAGGGCCAAGAAGCAATATAAGAAATCCTTCTATCCTGAAGCATACAATATAACCTCACCTAGTGGGGATTGGGGTGAGAATACACATTTGAATTTCTATCAACTCCCTAAAATGCAAGAACTCACTTTCTATAGATATGGTGACTCTATCTATTACAGGAGTTTTTGTATTGCAGATGTTTTTAAGGGGAAGTTAAGAGTAGCAGGGGCATTTAAAAATGAGATTGAGAACGCAATAAGATATGGAATCATTACCATTTAGTAATCGTGTTCTATACCCAAAACTCAAGACTTATGATGGGTTAATGGGTAAAATAAAACTTGCCTCTCCTTTCATTTACCTCGGAGTAGAGGTAGAGGCAGAGAATGTTAGTCATTTTTACAGTCAATACAGCATCCCCGGATCATGGAGGATAGTAGAGGACGGCTCATTAAAGGTTCATGGATCAGAGTATGTAACTGTCCCTATTAAATTTAAATATATTGAAATGGAATTGCGTAGATTGTTTGATGCCATACCAAAGGCAGAATTCTCTCCACGTACTTCAATTCATATCCATGTTAATTCTAGGGACTTCACAGATCAAGAATTATTCAGATTCTTAGTGTTATATCTGATCTTTGAAAGAAATCTGTATAAATTTGCAGGGGATAGATGGTTAAATAACTTCTGTGTTCCAATCCATAGCTCACCGGGAAATATAGGGACAATACTAAGGCATTGTCATGGAAATGTTCTCTCTAATATTTCTTGGTGCAAATACTATGGCCTTAATCTTCTTCCTTTATTGGGGGAAGAGGGATCAAGTTGCCGGTATGGTACGATTGAGTTCCGTCATATGATAGGGAATAATGACGTAGAGTACATTATGAATTGGTGTAACCTTATCCTTAGCCTTAAGCTGGCGGCTAAGAGTTGTACCAATGAGTTCTTAATGTCTTCATTATTAATGAATGAAACTACGTCACTAGCCTTCATTGACTTGATATTTAAAGACTGGGCTACTCATATAGCATCGATGCCTATGGCATCACAGATGATAGAAGAGTCGTCTTTAGCAACTAAGATTTATTTGGCTCAAGCAGGAATACTAAGTAATTAAGGAATAAAAATATAAAATGTGTGGAATCGTTGGTGTTATCTCGAAGCGTAAGAATGGTTTGTTCCATTCAGATATTGACATCTTTACTGATCTATTGTTTGCCGATCAACTCCGTGGTGCGCATGGGACAGGGATGTTTTATGATGTAGATGGAGTCGGTCATGCTTTTAAAGGGCCGATGCCTTCTAGTTCATTCCTTCGGAGTGAGAAGATTGGGCCTGTTTTTAATACAGTGGTACAAAAGTCTAATTTCCTTATTGGACATAACCGCCACGCAACTAAAGGGGGTGTTAGTTTTGATAGTACACACCCTTTTATTGAAGGTGAAACTGTACTAATTCACAATGGGACTCTACCAAGCCATAAGCATATAAAAGATGTTGAGGTGGATAGTCATGCCATCTGCCATTCAATCAATGAGATTGGTCACATTGAAACCCTGAAGAAGATTGATGGGGCCTTCGCATTGGTATGGTTTGATGGAAACACAAAGAAACTCCACTTCATCCGTAATACTGAAAGGCCATTACATATAGTTGAAACCGATGACTTAATTGTAATGTCCTCTGAAGCAGGGCTGGTTGAGTGGATATTGAAGAGGAAACTAGTAAATAAGGTGCAACCTACTGTTTCCTGTGAAGTGGGTCATCTTTATACCTATGATATCCATACACATCTTCTTTCGAATGAAAAGGTAGAGATTAAGCCCAAGTCTTATACGGGTGGGAAATTTTATGGGGCCAATTGGGATGCATACTTTCCCGCTGATTCCACAAAGAAAAGGCCTACTACCTATACCCCACCACCTGTTAATAATACTAGGTATCATAGTTCTTATTTTGTTGATGCAAGGGTAGGGGATACGATTATATTCTCTCCTGTTGATCTTCAACAGAATGGGAAGACATGGGTATTGAGTGGTTTGGGGGATACATTGATCTATAACACTGTGCATGTTGAACAGATTCAGAAGGAAGTTCAATTGACAGTTAGGTTCTTTAACCCACACGAAGAGCAATTGCGTAATTTATTGGACTATGCCCAATGCCGTGCTCAGATTATCCAAATAGTATGGAAGGGTAATAATAAATCTGTAGTAGTTAAAGATGTTCAGCCTGTAATTGAGGGACTTCCAGTACCGACGCCGGTGGCAACTGTTCAATGAAAACAATAATTGTATCTCCATTATGTACCGCAGATTCCGCTAAAGACCTAGCCAATAGGTTAGGTATCCAGTGGGTAGAAAAAGCAGATAATATAACATGGGGTGACACCTTCCGAGTCATTAATTGGGGGTGTTCTAGACTAAAAGCTGAGAACATTATCCTTAATGATCCCCGTGCAGTTCGCCGAAGTTTGAATAAGTTACGTACATTTGAACTACTTTCCGATAAAGTTAAGATGCCCACCATGACTCTTGATAAGGAAGAAGCAAAACAATGGGCAATGGATGGACGAAAGGTGGTAGTTCGTAATAGAGTTAAGGGATGCAAGAGTCAAGGGATTACTATAACTAAGGATACCCATGACATAGCCATTCTCCCTGCTAAATTTTATACTCGATTTATTGCAAATTGTACTGAATATCGGGTAAATGTTTATAAGGGTAAGGTACTCACTGTTTATCGTAAGGAACCTTGTGGTAATGATTTTCGATTCAAGATTCAGCTTGGGCCTCTCATTGAAGCCACATATGATGAGACTTTAAAGGACTTCATCAATAATGTGGATGAGCATATCAAGTTGGATACGTATGGATTGGATATGCTTCATACCCCTAAAGGAAAATGGTTTCTATTGGAAGTGAATTCCGCCCCAATATTGTTCCCAATAACATATAAGAGATTAGCTAAAGCAATCAAACAGGATTTATTTGAAAATGAGTGATGTTGTCAAACTAGGTACATTTAAAAATGAATATGAATTAAACGAGATTTTCCAATCAGTTGCTATTCAATTTGCCTTCGTCGATGATAAGTATGAGCAAATACATCAACCGGGAAAATGTCGTGACTTTCTTGGTGATATTCCTTGGTCACGTTATACTGGTAAAAAAGTCTCTATTTATGGGTTACAGTATGACTATTCTAAGAATCCATATAACACCGAGTTAGTCAGACTCTCATTGAAGTTTCCAAATAAGGGGACACAAGAAAACTTTATCAAGCATTTTTCTTATCTGACTGATAGGGAAAGGGCATATAATATTCCCGAATCTAAATGGTTCTATACGGATCAAGAGAATACTCTCATAGTTGAGGGAGACAAGTGCTGGCAAGGGTGTACATGGAAGATTAGCCTTTATACTTTCTATCTAAAGGTTATGTCCTACGATGACGTTGAGAATCTTCAAAGGCCTGAGTTGTCTTATAAAGAAAAGCTGACACCTGAAGCTGAATCAAAGCTCTTAGCAGACGTAACATCTGATTTTAATCCGATGGCAGAACATCTCTCAACAAATCATAATAGTTCTGGATTTGTATCCACCCTTGATTGTTATATACATCGAAAGATGTATGCAACACAGGGTTATGATAAACACTACCCTACGGCGTGGGCTGTTGCTAAAAGGGTATTTGGAGATATGTGGTGAGATGCCTCTCTTGTAATACAGTTCTAACAGACTTTGAGGCCACTAGGAAATTTGCAGACTCTAATACATATATGGATTTATGTGGTAGGTGCTCTGATACTAGTGATCTTTCAGGTATAGAAGTAATTGTACGTCCTGATTTGATTACAGAAGAAGCTATTGAAATTCAGGATGATTATATTGGTGATGAAGAAGGGGATAAGTATTATGACGATTACACGGGTTGATGGTAAGCATGTGCATCACGATCTAATTGTTGAATGGGCTAAAGACCCCACTAAACAAGTACAAGTGATGGGGCCTTATGCAGAGACATTTCAAGATTGTCCTGATACTCCTCAATGGAATCCTAATCTATCTTATAGATTTAAACCTAAACTTATTAAAGTAATTTATCGTGAATATCTGTATAGATACTCTGATAGCACTTATTATTTAAAAACTGTAAATTTAGGTACATCAGAGACATCCATAAAAAACATGGTAGGGTTTGTTAAATGGATGAGTGACTGGAAGACAGTTGAAATTGAACTATGACCTCTCATGTTGTTAAGAAAGAACGATGTCCTGAGTGTGCTAAACTAGGTAAAGATACTAAAGGAGACAATCTTGTATCATATTCTGATGGACATAGCTATTGCTTCGGGTGCGGCTTCACAGTTAATAGTGATTCCGTCAAGCTTAGTAATTTTATGGATAGTCATAAGCAACAGGCCATTGTAAAGCATCAAGTATTCTTACCAACTGACTGTACATTTGAATACCCTAATGTAGCATTGGATTGGGTCGGTCAGTATGATATACGTACAGGACTTCTTCTTCGTAATAGGGTAATGTGGTCTCCTTCTAAGGAAAGACTTATATTCCCTATTATTGGAGGAGAGGATAATTACCTTGCTTATGCAGGTAGGAACTTTAATCTTTCTGATGATAAGCCTAAGTGGGTGGCTTATGGTGATCTTAAGAATGTCTACAATGTATTAGGAGGGACTGGATATGATCCCTTAGTGTTATGTGAAGATATTGTTAGTGCCATTAAGTTATCCACTATAACTCAATCAATGCCTATATTTGGTAGTCACATAGGTATTGAAAGGTGGAAGAGACTGTCTAAGATCATGTATAAAGGCCAACAGTGCATTATTTGGCTTGACCCTGATATGAGGGCTAAGGCAGTTAAAGAAAGTGCATTGGGAGCCTCCATAGGCTTAAATACAAGGGTTATATTTAGTGACAAAGACCCAAAGGAACATAGCTATGATGAAATCAAAGATATACTTACTTAGAGAGTGGGATTGTAAGTGGATGTACCACACTATAAAAGGATTCACTTATAGTGAAGAGGTAGCTAAAGAGTGGAAGTTTCATGATGGTCAAGAAGAATATAGAGATTATGAAGAAATAGAGGAAATAACAGTTGGATGATTTTCATTCTAAATTATATTTAGAAGCTCATGTTACAATTGATCCTATCTTTGATTCTAGACTTAAGAAAGCTAGGTACTTAGCAAAGCTATATGGATTTAAAGTAGCTGAGTTACTAATGAAAAAGAGAAAAGAAGATACTCCTGAAAGATCAAAGTATGATACTTTTATGACTGGACATGGTACTAGTTTTGCTGATTTAAAGATTAGGACTGCGGGTTTAATTCAAGCCCTACAAAAACATAATTTTGTTGTCCGTCGATATAAAATCGAAGATACTATCCTTGATTCAAGATCAAATGATATTTTTGGATTATTGCAAGGGAAATAATAAAATGAAATTATATGATTTTATTGAAGCACTAATTAAATTAGAACAACAAGGACATGCAGAACTAGATGTTTATTATCGTCATAGTTCTAGTGGAGATTGTGGGGGAGTGAATAGTGTGTCTATAACTGAAGAATGTGATCCAGAAACCGGGCCATTTGATACAACATCACCATACATTTCTATTTCTGTAGGTGGAAACTGAGAATGAGCTATAAGCAAATATTTGTGTTTGGTTCTAACCTAGCCGGTATTCATGGGGCCGGAGCAGCAGCAACAGCATTGAAGCATCATGGTGCAATAATGGGACAAGGGATAGGAAGACAAGGAATGTCGTATGGCATTCCCACTAAGGATGAGAATCTAGTTGTCCTTCCTCTTTATCAAATTAGGGGGTATATTGATGAGTTCATCCAATATGCTAATTCCCTTCCTCATCAACCATTCTATGTAACAAAGGTAGGATGTGGATTGGCTGGCTATCACAATTGGGAAGTGGCCCCTATGTTTAAGTATGCTCCTTCTAATTGTATGCTCCATGAGGAATGGAAACATATCATTAATCAACTGGATACTTATTCAAAAGAGTTGACAGAGGGTTAATAAACCTGTATAATATTAAGACCCCGTCAGGGATGAAGTATATAATATAATTAATATTAATATGTGTAATGTCCAGAAAGAAATATTTTACTGAAGAAGAAAGAAAAGAGAATAAAAGAAAAGCAAATTATCTTCGCTACCAAAATAATAAAGAAGATACTCTAGCAAAATCAGCATTATGGAAAAAGAATAATCCAGAACTATGCTTAGTAACCCGTGCTAAGAATAGCTCAAAGAAAAGAGGTATAGAATTTGATTTGAAGGTTGGAGACTTTACCATACCTAAATACTGTCCTTATATTGGGATGGAATTGACATATACTATTGGAGAGGGAAAGAAGGACTCTAATATGTCAATTGATCGGATTAAAAATTCGGTTGGCTACATTCCAAGTAACGTACAGATTATTTCTAATTTAGCTAATCAAATGAAGTCAAAGGCAACCGAAGAGGAATTGATTTCTTTTGCAAAAGGAGTTCTCAGGATACATGCTGGAATTGATTGTGATAAAGTATCTTCTGAGTGTGGAGAATTACGTCAAGTATAGACACTACATAAAGATAAAAGATAATAAAGAATTAGAAAGACTATATGATATTTTAGATCATATGATGGCTACGTATAAACGTAGTGTTTCCTTCTCAGAGTATAAACTAACTGTTCTTCAAAGTGATCCTAATCTTGATTATTGGATGGAACGGTTAGATGAATCTGATATAGGGGAAGATGTTCTTTCTGATCTTATAAAGAAAATACAAGAGAAACAATGGTCTCATGACCTAGCCCTTATTTCTATTGATGTAACAGAAGGGCGTAAGGATATTGATTCTATCTTGGATCATGTTAATAAGATAGAACAGAAGGTGGAAGTAGATGAGACCACATTCATAACGGATGATCTAGAGGAATTATATGAATCAACCGTCGCTTCACCCGGACTCAGATGGAGACTGGAGGTTCTTAATAAATCTCTTGGATCACTTAGAAAAGGTGATTTCGGGTTTTTGTTTGCTCGGCCTGAAACCGGAAAGACTACTTTTCTTGCATCAGAGGTTAGCTATTTTGCAGGGCAAGCTAATGGCCCAATCTTGTGGTTTAACAATGAAGAACAAGGAAACAAGGTAAAGGTACGTCTTTATCAGGCTGCATTAGGTTGTGACCTTGCCACTCTTTACTCTAATCGAAAGGCTTCTCATGAGAAATATTTAGCCCTTACAAAGGGCAATATTAAACTATACGATAATGCTTCTGTCCACAAGAGACAAGTAGAGCGTATAGTTAAAGAGATGAATCCATCTCTAATTCTCTTCGATCAGATAGATAAGATTAAAGGCTTCGATAATGATAGAGAAGACCTTCGGTTAGGGGCAATTTATATATGGGCTAGAGAACTAGCAAAGACCTATTGCCCTACTATTGGTGTCTGCCAAGCTGATGTATCTGGTGAGGGCAAGAAATGGCTCACAATGGATAATGTCGCCAATGCTAAGACAAGCAAACAAGCAGAGGCAGATTGGATTCTAGGTATTGGTGCTGTGCATGATAATGGCCTTGAACATGTAAGGTATCTCCATCTTTCTAAGAATAAATTAGCTGGTGATCCTGATAGTGATCCCACTATGAGGCATGGAAAGATGGAAGTACAAATCCTTCCAGACATTGCACGTTATAAGGAGTTTTAATATGAATTGTATAAATTGTAAATTCTCTGAAGAAGTAACACTTGGGGATGGATATTCATACCATGAATGTCATATAGTCTTACCTATCAGTAAGAGTAATCCAGAGGTTATCTATTTTCCTGATACAGATGGGTGTGATTTAGGACAACCAAAATATGTCAAAAAATAACTCTGAGTGTGAATTAGATTATTTATATACGATTGATTGTCCCAATATGAAAGCGGTTCAAACAGAAAGTTGGGACTATGAGATGTATAAATGTGAGGTGTGTGGAAAATATCTAACAGCCTATTATGAGGATATGAAATGAATGTGGCAATTGTAGCCCCAGCAAGGGGCTTTGTATATGACGATTTTATTAGGGCTATTAATAGTTCTGGTTTTACAATAACATCTTTCTTTATATCAGATGTAGATAAACAATTAGTATCTTATGCTAAGAAGTTTATAGTTGACTCATTGACCCCCATTGCCCTGAAATGTCTATCGTTCTCTCCTCCCGTTGATGCGGGGGCAGAAATGATGGGATGGCCTAATAGGAATCCACGTGAGACATTAGAATTGATGTCAAAATCAGACGCAATTATTGCCCTTTGGGATGGGGAATCAAAGAGGGTTGCATCAGTTGTTAACACAGCAAACAAGATAGGGCGTAAGATTTTTATTTATAATAAAGAGGAGAATGATGATGATTAAATTCATTTTGAAGTGTTTTGCTATAGGGATGGTCATTGCCTTCCTATTCATAGTAACAAGTGTACAGGCTGCTGTATATTGTTATCCTCATGGAATGAATACTGTTTGCTTCACGGATGATGGACGGTCATTTACCAATGGCGATTCTCGTCAAAGTGTGGCAAATCCTAATCTTATTATTATTCCTCCAATGATGCCTCCATATCCTTATCCTCCACGTCCTCAAAGGATAGTACCTGAGCAGGATTTTGGAGAATGCACATTAGCCCTAGGTTGTATTAAGGATAGACGATAATGAAATTTGATTGTGGTGAAACAAGGGAAGAAAGGATACTACGGCTTTCTAATTGGCATAAAAGGTTTACTTTCTTTCCAACAAAGATAGCAAACCATGATTGCAGATGGTTAGAATGGATTGAGAGAAAGGGGGAGATTAATTCTTCTTATGATGGCCCCTATTGGGTATGGGAATATAGGGCCATTAAATGAGAATAAATGTATTAGATCATGGATTTGTTAAGCTTCGTAATATCTCCGGCCCTACTCGACGTAGAGACGCAGAATATGATGCTTCTGATGTTGATCCAGCAAATGTGGCTAGAAAGTCATTTAATCAGATGGATTCAGGTAGGACAGATGAAGATGAATTCAGATTAAATAACTATCTGATGAGGAATTGGCATACAACACCATTTGAGCACACCGTTGTATGGCTTGAAATGAAGTTGCCAATCTTCGTAGCAAGACAATACATTAGACACAGAACATCTTCTGTTGATGAGGTCTCTGCAAGGTATGTACAGTTGCCTTCTGAATGGTATATCCCCAAACTTGAAAATGTCTTATTTCAATCTAAAGATAAGAAACAAGGGGGAAGGGCAGTTGATCTAAATACAGAAATTGTTGCAGCAAGTCGATTTATAGATAGTCTAAATGACCAATGTCATGTGAGTTATAAACTCTATTTGGAATCCTTGGCTGATGGGATTGCAATGGAACAAGCCCGTATGCTTCTTCACTTGAACCATTACACTCATTGGATTTGGAAGCAAGACCTTCATAATCTTATGAATCTATTAGCACGTAGGATTCATCCCCATGCTCAATATGAATCTAGGGTTTATGCTCAGGCTATCATTAATCTTCTTACACCCCATATTCCGAATCTAATGGAATTATTCCATAAATATAGGAGGTTCGACGGTGAATGAAATATGCCATATTGGATTTAGAAACAACAATCTCTAACTCAGGTAATCCATTTGACCAGACTAATAAGATTGTATGTGGAGGAATCCTACATGGAGGAGAGATAAAATCTATTATAGATTATGATCTTGGTACTAATTGGGATACCATTCGTAAATATAAAGATGTTTTAAACTCTTCTCTTGTTGTTGGATTTAATCTTAAATTTGATCTTAATTGGCTCAGACGATATGGACTTGACTACTCCAATATACGGATATGGGATTGCCAGTTAGCTAAGTTCTTAATGAGTAACCAAGAGCATAAATACCCTAGCCTTGATGAGACTCTTGAGGAGTATGGTTATCCCCCTAAACTAGATGTAGTAAAGACAGAATATTGGGAGAAGGGAATTGACACAGATCAAGTTCCACGGCCTCTATTATCTGAATATCTACATATTGATTTGATTAGAACAGAGCAGGTGTTTAAACATCAACTCCAGTTATTTAAGACACAGCAATATAAACATCTATATAGTTTATTCCGACTTCAATGTCAAGACCTATTGGCGTTAGCTGACATAGAATATAATGGTGTTTATTTTAATTCAAAAGGGGCTAGGGAAAAGGCCAATGAAATACACAAAGAACAGGAAGAGATACTTAGGGACATACGAAAGTTCTTTGATGATGTTCCTTTCTCTCTTACCAGTGATCTTCATCTATCTACTCTGCTTTATGGTGGGGTTATTCTTGAAGAAACTACAATCCCTGTGGGATTATATAAAACAGGGGCTAGGGCTGGGCAAGTAAAGTATAAGAATTCATTCATACCTTATAAATGCCCTAGACTAGTTGACCCATTGAAGGGAACAGAAGTTAGGACAGAGGTATCCAAGAAGGAACTTAAATTAATTGATGATGGAATACTCACTGAACCAAGGCAATATTGGTCAGTGAATGAAGATACACTTAAGCAACTAAAGGTCAAGGGAGAAGGGAAGAAGATTGTAGGTCTTATCATGAGGTACAATAAGCTTGATAAGCTACGCTCTACATACCTAGAAGGTTGGCCTAAGCTGATTGATGAAATGAATTGGGAAGAGAATATTCTGCACAGTCAATTGAATCAAACTTTTGTTGTTACGGGTAGGCTGTCCTCTTCTAAACCCAATGGACAGAATGCTGATAAATTAACTAAACTTTATTGTGAGAGTAGATATGAGTAAATATAGAGTCAGACAAGATGCTTGGGGTGATTGGTTAATAGAGAAAAGGGTGTACTTATTTTTTTGGAATCTTGTGCGTGACGTGGGTAAAGATGAAAATAGAGCTATAGAGATCATAGCCCTTATGAAGAAAGAGCCTATTTATTTCTGAAGATAGCTAAGTAGGAGTATATATGGATAGTTATGATATATTCTATAAATTAGCAAAATTTGCAGGTGTCCCTTTAGATGAGATTCCAAGTAGGGCTGAATTACATACTGAGACATGTAATTGTGATCTAAGGACTAAGTTAGTGGGGGATGGATGCCAACACTGTAATCCTGAACTAAATGAAAAATTTATAAAGGACAATGATGAGTGCCTATAATACAATGTGATGCCAAAGGATTAGAAATTTATTGTGGAGCATACTTAAGTCAAGATAAAGTATTGATGCAGGAGCTAATAGCTGGACTTGACATTCATGGGATTAACCAAAGAGAGATATTAAATCTTGGTAGCCATGAGGAAGGACGCCTTATAGCAAAGATATTTATCTTTAGACTTATGTATGGTGGTAGTGCATATTCATACGCACATGATTCTGACTTTATGGGGGTGTCCACTTCAGAGAAATTCTGGCAAAAGATCATAGATAATTTCTATGAGAAGTACAAAGGATTTAGAGATTGGCATACTCAAATACTACGACAAGCGACACAGCAAGGTTATCTTATTATGCCTACTGGTAGAAGATATAACTTTAGCCTGAAGCGTAATTTTCGTGGTGAATTAGAGGCTCCTCAGACTATCATTAAGAACTATCCAGTTCAAGGATTAGGGGCTGATGTAATGTCCGTAGCAAGGGTCTCATGTAATAGGAGATGGAGAAATCAAGGCGTTAATGGTATTCTTATTAATACAGTTCATGATAGTATTGTGGGGGACATTCAGCAGACTGAGGTTGAAAAAGCCGCATTACTTTTTCATGGCGTCTTTGATTCTCTGCCTACTAACTTCGAGCGTGTGTTTGGGGTGGAATTCAATCTGCCACTAAGATGTGAAGTAAAGGTTGGGCCAAATATGATGGAGATGGAAGAATATAAATTAGCTGCATAAATTATAATTATAAATGAAAAATATTAATTTCGCTTTTAAACAAGACGGTGGCTTAACTTTAGAATGGCAACAAGATGGAAGTAGAGTTGGATACATTCGTCTACATAAGGGAGAAGCACCCGGCCCTGTTACCCATTCACTAGTTGTAGAATTATATTCAGATAAAACATTTGAATTTAAAATGATGAAGAAGGAGTATGAGCATTCTGAGCCATTCCGTGAAAAACTGATGGACATCACACGATGGTTGCGGGAGCAAGGATATACAGGAGGAGATTGGTATCGGTTCAACGAAGAACGATTAAAGAAAGTAAAGATACCAGAGAATTACCTCACGACGAGTGTAGCTAATGAAGATACCCCTAAGTGAATATGAGCATATTCATAATGAAATAAAAGAAGGTAAAACATATAAAGAAATTGCAGATAGATATAGTGTATCTGCTGAGAGGATTAGGCAGATAGGTGTGCAAACTAGGGTAAGTCATAGTGGACATGACGCTCGACGTAGAAGTAAATATAATGAAATTCTAAGGAACATAAACGAAGAGAGTAAGGAATTATTTTATCATGCTGGATATGATCCTTATGATATTTTAGAGGAATGTTTAATCCTCTACGATGTGAAGAGACGTTATTTCAGGGCATCACAAACAAAGTTTGATGTAGATTTCACAGATATTATCTGGCATAGGTTTTGTCCTTTTTCCGGAGAAGAGATGGATTACTTTGCAGAGCGTTCTTCTCCCACTGCCCCCATTATTTCTGTCATTGATAAAACAGGAGGATATGTGAAAGAAAATGTACATACTAAGATAAAATTTATGAAATCAAGTTATTATGTGGTATAATATATGTATAAGGAGATAAATAATGAATATCAATGGTAAAGTTATAGAAATTGCTCATGACCAGACTATCGCTAAGAATGGTGGTGGTTCTTATAGGGGCACTCGAATCACATATCGTGACGCAGATGGCGCATTGAAAGAAAAAGCCATTCATGTTAATGCTCTTAAGTTTAATCCCGTTCTTAATAATCAACTAAAAGAGATTAAGAATGGAGATGACATTACAATTGTGATGGAAAAGGAAGGAGAGTTTTGGAATGTTAAATCAGTTCATAAGGGCGGTATGGAACCTGCTCCAGTTCAAAATGGAAATGGTAAAGCTGCAAACGCTTCTCCTCGTAGCACCTATGAAACACCAGAAGAACGAGCAAAGAAACAAGTCTTAATTGTACGACAATCTTCTGTAACAAGTGCTATTGCTTTCTCAGCCACTCAGAAAACACCACTTAATATTGATGATGTTCTAGGTATAGCTGAGAGAATTAGTGCTTTTGTATTTGACACTGAGTTCGATGATGGTTCACTTGAAACAATGCCAAATGACCCTATTGATTAATTATTAATAAGGAGGGAAGACATGACAACTGCTCTTATTGATGGTGATCTGGTTGCCTATATTAGTGCTGCGTCATGTACAGAAGACGACCCACAGCACATTGCTTTAATCAGGGTAGAGGATAGATTAAGAAAAATAATTGATTATGTAAAGTGTACTTCCTACAGAATCTTCGTATCAGGTGGGAATAACTTTAGATATGAACTCTATCCTGATTATAAGGCTAATCGGACTTCTCCTGATCCCAAGCATAGACAAGCCTGTCATCAGTTTATTATTGATGAATGGAAGGGTGAGGAGACAGATGGATTTGAAGCTGACGATGCTTTGGGGTGCTATCAAACAGATGATACCATTATCTGTTCTTTAGATAAAGACCTTCGGATGATTCCCGGAAAACACTTCTCATGGGAAATAACCAGAAAGGGAGCTATTATTAGAGAGCCAGAATTTGCAGAAGTAGATTATATGACTGGAATAAAACATTTCTACAAGCAAATGATAATTGGTGATACATCAGACAATATCTTCGGTATAGATGGGCTTGGTAAGGCTAAAGCCGCAAAACTGATTGATCCACTATCCACTGAGAAAGATATGTATGATTTGGTAGCATCCCTTTACAATGATGAAGCACGTTTTACAATGAATGCGGATTGTCTCTGGATTTGGAGAATGTTAGGAATCACTTATTCATTGAGGGGGCTATGTTGAGTTTTTTAGCTGGATTTCTTCTTGGTATTGCAGTTGGATTAATAGCCAATCAATAATTCAAATTAATGACTTGGACTGAAGTGGATTAAATAAAAAATAAATATTCTAATTGCTTGTGAAGAATCTGGAACAGTTAGAGAGGCATTCCGAAAAAAAGGACATAATACCATTAGTTGTGATTTATATCCATCACTAATTAATGGCCCTCATTATCAAGGGAATGTATTAGATATTATAAATGATGGATGGGATTTAATGATTGCCCATCCTCCATGCACTTTTTTAGCCCGCTCAGCAGCTAGGTGGATTTACGATGATAGATACCCTAATAGAGTTCAAGATCAAAACAAAGCTATTGAGTTCGTTATAAAGTTATATGAATCTAGTATTCCTATGGTGGTTATTGAGAATCCAATAGGAATCCTTTCAACTAAGTGGAAAAAACCAGATCAAATAATACACCCTTGGATGTTTGGAGATGCTGCAAGTAAGGCAACTTGTTTATGGTTAAAAAACTTACCTAAACTAAATCCTACTAGTATAGTTTCCCCTGAGATTCATACTACGAAGTTAGGGAAAAAATATGATAAATGGTGGTTTGATACTTGTAGAATTCAAAATCTTGAGGAAAGAAGAAGGGTTCGTAGTAAAACATTTGATGGGATTGCCTATGCAATGGCAGAGCAATGGGGTGGACTGAGGAACGATTAAGAAGTTTTATTATCAGCACGATTCGATCTGGGATGAGGAGATACCCTCCTAAATATCAATCACTAGATGACGCAAAGGTAGGAAAGCGTGTAAATCCTAAATCAGGTCGATCTGCTGTTTTTTATAAGTGCAACGGTTGCGGCGAAGACTTCGTAAAGAAAGATGTACAGGTAGATCATATTGATCCTGTCGTTGATCCTAAGTTAGGCTTTCAAGGATGGGATGAATATATCAAAAGAATGTTCTGCCCTGCATCGAATTTACAAGTGCTTTGCCGCACTTGCCATTCTAAGAAAACAACAATTGAACGTGCTGCAAGGAAGAAATGAAAACAATTATTGCAGGTAGTCGATTAGCAAATAAGGGGCATACTATTAGGGGAATTCAACTTTGTCCTTGGAATATTACCCATGTTGTCTCTGGATTTGCAAAAGGCCCTGATACATTTGGACTTGAATGGGCTAAAGAAACTGGTCTTCCTAGATCAATATATCCAGCCGATTGGAATCAATATGGTAGGGCTGCCGGACATATTCGTAATCGGATTATGGCTGAGAATGCAGAAGCTCTAGTTGCTATATGGGATGGTAAAAGTGCTGGAACTAAGGGAATGATATTTGAGGCTGAGAAAAGAGGGTTGAAAATCTTTATTTATAACTATAAGGTAAAGGTCGGTCTTGTAAGTAAGGAGCAGGAGTCCAATGAAAACACTCCTTCTTGATATTGAAACAGCCCCTAATACAGCATATGTATGGGGTTTGTTTAAAGAGACAATACCTCTTCAACGACTTATAGAAAGCCGATACATTCTATGTTGGGCTGCTAAGTGGTTAGGAGAGCAAGAAGTGTTCTTCGATAGTATTCAAGAAGACAAAGACCCACGAAGGATGTTATCAACTATCCATGCCTTATTGGATGAGTCGGATACAGTTATACACTATAATGGGACTAGCTTTGATATACCAACACTCAATAAAGAGTTCTTGACAAGTGGGTTTGATCCACCTTCCCCATACAAGCAGATAGATTTACTTAGGGTAGTAAGACAGCAATTTAAGTTTACATCTAATAAATTAGACCACGTATCTAAAGAGCTTGAGTTAACTAATAAGATAGATCATATTGGGTTTGAGCTTTGGGTTCGCTGTATGAATGGCGACCCAGAAGCATGGCGAATGATGAAGGATTACAATATTGGTGATTTATATCCATTAGAGGAATTGTACTACAAAATCCGGCCTTGGATTAAGAATCATCCGAACTATTCTCTTTTTTCTAATAGTGGCATTGTTTGCCATAATTGTGGCAGTAAGCATTGGCATAGCCGGGGAACGCATAGGACTCAAGCCGCTGTTTACCAGAGATACCAATGTCAAGACTGTGGGACATGGTTTAGAGGAATTAAGAATGAAGGAACCCGGCAAGTTGCTTCAGTGGGATGATCTAACCCTACCCCCTATAAATTTATGGAATGCACCAATGCTAACGTCAGCGGAAGTTAGAGAGAAATTAAAAAAATTACCAGAGATTGATCTTCTGGAAATACTAGAAATTACATCAGAAGAATTGGTAGATAGGTTTGATGATAAGATAGAAGAGAAAGAAGAATATTTTATCTCAGACCTAGATGAGGAGACATGGGAAGATGACTAAATTTAGAGTTATAAAAAGATTAGACCCTTATGCTGATTACGATAGTCAGTCAGATTTAATTCTTGAATTTCAAAATAATGAAATGCAATGGGAGCATATTTGTGTCTTTGAAACCAAGAAACAAGCAAAAGAATTTGCTGAGAAGTTTGCTGCGGGGTATGAAGAGGAGATTTTCTCTATATGAGTCTCCCGACAGCATATCAAGACATTATCCATTTATCCCGCTATGCGAGGTATTTGGATTATGAACAACGTAGAGAGACATGGGAAGAAACAGTAGATAGATTCATGGGGTATATGTCCTATAGATTGGATAACATCCCCAATTTGGACTACGGCTTTCTAAGTGAAGTACGCAGTGCAATATTAAACTTAGAAGTTATGCCTTCCATGCGATTACTAATGACTTCGGGAGAGGCTGTTGAAAAAGATAATATTTGTGCTTACAATTGTGCTTATGTGGCTATTAATAACAAAAGGGCATTCAGTGAAGCACTTTATATTCTGCTAAATGGAACCGGCGTTGGTTTCTCTTGTGAACGTCAGGAGGTCGCAAAGCTTCCAGCAATTCCTAGTGAACTAAAAGAAACAGGAGATGTAATTGTTGTTGCTGACAGTAAGCTCGGATGGGCAAAAGCATACAAGAAGTTGTTGTCATCATTGTGGGAAGGTGATCTTCCGTCATTCGACTTTAGTAAAGTACGACCAGCGGGGAGTCGTCTCAAAACTTTTGGAGGAAGGGCGTCAGGGCCACAGCCTTTGCTCAATCTTTTCCTCTTCACCATTGACATCTTCAAGAAGGCAGCGGGAAGAAAGCTTACAAGTATAGAAGTACATGATATTATCTGCATGATTGCAGAGATAGTAGTGGTGGGTGGAGTTCGTCGTAGTGCCTTGATTAGTCTCTCTAACCTAACTGATCGCAGAATGCGTGAAGCCAAGATAGGGGAATGGTGGAGGGATAATAAGCAACGGGCTTTAGCCAATAACAGTGTATGTTATACGGAGAAGCCGGATGTTGAAACTTTCATGGAAGAGTGGGTCTCTCTCATCAAATCCAAATCTGGTGAGCGAGGAATTTTTAATAGGGTTGCTGCACAAAATCAAGCCGCTAAGTGGGAAAGACGTGATAGAAATCTCAGTTACGGGTGCAACCCATGCTCAGAAATTATCCTCCGCGATAAGCAGTTCTGTAACCTTACAGAAGTTGTTGTCAGAAAAGAAGATAGTTTTGACGACCTAAAACGTAAGATTAAGATTGCTACCATTATTGGGACATATCAATCTACTCTAACTGACTTCCAATTCCTTAGTGAAGAATGGAAGAAGAATACAGAAGAGGAAAGATTGTTAGGTGTTTCTCTAACTGGTATTATGGATCATCCATTTCTTAATGGATCAATAGAAAGTATTAAGTATCCAAATAGGGATTATCCTATCTACCTAGATCAAGCCCTAGAAGAACTAAGACAACATGCAAGGGAAGTAAATGAGGAATTTGCTAACAAGCTTGGGGTTTCTCCCTCTGTGGCTATTACTTGTACAAAACCAAGTGGAACAGTCAGTCAGTTGGTGGATAGTGCAAGTGGGATTCATGCTCGGCATAATCCTTATTATATTCGACGCATTAGAATGGATAAGAAAGACCCGATCTACCACTACCTCAAAGACAAAGGATTGTGGGTAGAGGATGATGTAAGGGTTCCTGATTCTACTGCGGTATTTGCCTTCCCCATGAAGGCCCCTGATGGAGCAGTTTGTAGGAATGATATGACAGCCATTGAGCAATTGAATCTATGGCTAATCTATCAAAGGCATTGGTGTGAACATAAGCCTTCTGTAACTGTTTCTGTTAAGGATCATGAGTGGCCTGAAGTTGGTGCATGGGTATGGAAACATTTTGATGAAGTATCAGGAATTTCATTCCTTCCCTTCTCAGATCATACATATCAACAGGCTCCATATGAGGATTTAACTAAGGAACAATATGAGGAGTTACTAAATAAATACCCTGCTACTATTGACTGGAGTGGATTACGTGAAACAACCGATAACACAGAAGGAAGTCAAACCCTTGCCTGTGTCGGCCCCGATGGGTGTGAAATCAATTACGTGCCTACAGGTCTGTAAGTTAGGACGACTCCCAGATGGTACAGATTATTGTATGGGATGTAGTAGGACAATGAAGGAGATAAGACAAAAATATGAATCAAGAACTTAAAACAATATTGGATAACATAGTGGCTGATCTAAGAAGTCAAGGCCATGATCCATTAAATAGGCCAATTGTTTTCATGTGGAGTTATCCAGATGAAGACCTTAAATATACATTGGTTATTCAGGAGAAAGAAGAAGAAGAGAATGAGGAAGACCACGGATACGTTGATGAGGCTTTACATTAATGGAACCAAAGGAAGTTAGTGTACTTGAAGAAGCACAAGCTATTATTTATGGGGATCGTGAGCAAACATATGGCTCTCCTGCTAAGAACTTGAACCGTATTGCAAACCTATGGAATGCATATATAGGAACGACTGGTCTTACTGCTGTTGATGTTTGTAATATGATGTGTCTTTTAAAGATAGCGAGACTAGTCAACCAACCAGATCATCGGGATAGTATTGTGGATGTGGCTGGCTATGCAGCATTAATGTATAGGATACAGGAAGAGTAACAAAAAGAAGCCCCTCTTTAATCGGAGGGGCTTTTTACGTTTAATGCTTTGGATGCTCTCGCAGGTAATCATCAATCTTGTTTATCTTCTCGCATAAGGGGTGTATTGTCTCTTTCAAATCCTGTCGAATAGATGAAACAAAATCTTTAAAGTCCTCTTTCTTTGTGTAGTTCTCCGCTAAGTTAAGTTTCAGTTGTTCCACCTGTTCCTTTACCTCCTTGTGCTGATCCCATATTAATTTAACAAACCATAATACAATCCCAAATATGGCATAGACTACATATCCAATTACTTCTAAAAATTCCCCCATTACATATTCCCCAAAGCCGCTAGAATTTGGCTTGGTCTCAGGTTTCTCCCCTCCGCTTTAGCCATTCCATATATCAAGTCTGCTTTAACAGATGGATTGGTTAAATCGAGTGTAGTATCTGGATCAAGTCCACTATGTTTTACGATAGTGGCAACATAATCTTTCTTACTTGCACTACCCTTTTCATTCTCATTATTCCACAAACCTGCAATATCACTTACAGTCTTTAATGCTTTCCCTGTAGTTTTACCTGTGAAGTAACGATCCAATTGGGTGGAGGCAGCCCTAATACCCTCTTCTACATTATCAAATGATTGGAACTTCCCAACCTTACCGGGAATGGTAAGATTAAGAGGATTCGTGGCATTTGGTTTCCCCTCTGCTTGTGTTTCCTTTGGTGCAACTATATCTTTCAATACATCATATTGAGGGTATAATATCTCTGCTGCTTTTTTAGTATCTACGCCGCTTAGATTGCTAAAGGCCCGCAGTCCTTCATTAATACGAATCCCATACTTCTTAAGTAGAAGATCAGTATCAGTTGGATTTGAAGTTTGGATATTTAATCTACCATCTGGAAGAACTGACATTTTAACTTCAGTCCCTTTCCCTGAAACAGCAGCTAGGTCTTTCTTAAAACCACCTAGAGTTAGCTGCATGTACTCCTCTAGATTCTCACTTGCCTTCCCACGTGCAACATCTGACAATCCTTTAAAGCCTTCTTTATTATTTTGATTACCAATGGCTTTAACAAAGCTATCATAGAATTGAAACTTATCCCCTGTCTCACTAAATTTAGGGGACTTAGTATCAGCCCATATAGTCTCAATAGTTTGACTAAGAAGACTGGAACTAGATGGATCACCTTGAGCAGCATTGCCCGCTAATAGATCGACTGCCCCGGATACCAGATTCCGTCCCCTACCATCCCGAATTGTATAATCAGTACCCAATCCGTTTGAAACACCAGAGAGAAGATTTCCAAGAGTGTCCTGTATGTTAGCCATCATTTTAGGGTTAGACTCAATTAATCTAGGGGCACCATGAGTACTCAATAGTTGAGTCATAATCTTAAGAGCTTCAGGGCTTACCATCTTTGATACTCTTTGATAATCAAGATTCCTAATCATATTAGATTGATTCTCTAGGAATTTAACTTGATCTTCCTTAGTTGCAAACTTCTCAAGAGTAGTTAGATTGGCATCTACCTGTTTACTTGCATAATCTAATTGATCCTTGACACCAGTTATATGCATAAGAGGCCCAGCCCTTTCCGCTAGGCTTCTTTTTAATCCATCAGCCATTTGTCTAGCTAATGTCATTACATCAGTTTTATCCTCTGGATTACGTAGAACACCAATCAGAATGTCGTTATATTGATTGACCAATCCATTAATAGCATGGATTCCATTCGGCCCACGAATGAATTCAGCAGCCTGTAATTTCTCAGAGTTGTTTTGGTATTCAGTTAATCTAGCAACTGCCTCTGCACCAAACTTCTCTTTCTGTACAATTGCATTCTGTTCTTCAGCAAATGCTAGATCAAACTCCCCTGTACTAGTATAACGATGGGGGATATTATTTTCCTTAGAGATTTGCATAGCAGATTCAATTCTCTTTTGGAATTGTTTCTCTGCTGATAGTCCCGCTTGTTTCTCAGCATCAACTAGTGATTCTATTCCAGACAAACCAAGAACCTTCTTGGAATGGGCAAGAATCTCATTGTACATATGAGGGTTACGATTGATAGCTTCTCTCGTAACAGCTAATGTACGTTGTGCAAATTCATCAGGAGTCATTACCCCTTGATCGCTTGCCTTACGAAGGGTTGTCATCCTATCACGGTATTGAGTCTCTATTGCATTTACATCTTCGATAGAAGCCCCATCCCCTAGCTTACTCCAAAGAGATTGAGAAGTCCGTTCAAGAGTGGCAGCATCAATAGTGGCGTCAGCAATGATTTGGGGATTCTTCTTACTTTCCATGTAAGCATCAATTTCAGACTCTTGTGCTTTCTCTAGGTCAGCTAAAGCGAATCCTTCTTTAACTTCTTGTCCCAATTTAATGGCAGCACCAGCAGCAATCCCTGCTCCTTGAGCACCAATGGCTATAGCTTGTGCCCCTATACCTTCACTCCTATCTACTACGCCTTGAGTAGCGAAGCTGGCGTGGGATACATTAGGGGCAGACATACCCGTTACTTCTGATCCGAATTGCCCCGGAGTCCGTTGCTGTCTAATACGATCAACTGCCATTATAGTTTACCTTCTTCAAGCAATTTAACAAACTCTTGTGTCTTAGGGTCTTGTGACCTTTTCAATATATCCAACATCTTCATATTAGATTCGGTTTGTTTATCTGAATGGTGTTTCCAAATATCTGCAAGGATAGATTGTTTTAATGTTTTATAGCTTCTACGATCTAATTCTAATACGTGATTAATAACATCAAGTCTATCTTGCTTATTGAAATGTCGTTCAGACAAGAGAGACATAAATGCATTAAGTCTCGAATAGTATATTTCTGATTCTTGTTCTCCAATCTTACCTCTGATATTCATTAACCCTTTATGAATATCTTGAGCCATCTCTTTCTTATTAGCCTCTCTATCTCCCATTATGGCAAGCTGCTCATAGGCATCTATTTCTTTCTGAGATTGACTCCCAAGGAACATCTTTCCATAGGCTTCAGCTAATGAGTATTGCTCACCCAATCTATTCCCATTAGATGTAACCTTATCCCTCATCCCTAGAATTAATAGACCTTGAGAATAGTTATTAAAGCCAGAGGCTAACTCAGCAGCTTCTAATGCAGCTTCATTAAAAGACTGTTCATTAATGTCTCTAGTTACAAACCATCCTTGCATTTGATCCACTGCCTTACCAAATGAACTAGCAAGGCTAAAGGCTGGATAGCGTGGGCTGGAAGAAGGCTTATCATCTAATAGTTTAACAGTCTCAGCAGCAAAATCCCAATAAGGTAAGAAGCCCTCTGAGTACGGAGTTAGACTCTTAGATATAGCTAGATTAGATGGAGTGTCAGGATCAATCAGAGTGGCTATAAGGTTATTAGCCGTATAATCTACCACACCCCTCTTAATCATTTCAGCATTCTTCTTTACTTCTTCATCTTCTGATTGTTCAACAAAGTGATATATAGCAGCCCCACCGGGAATGCCATACTTAGCTCCATACAAGGTTGCACGGACAGCAGCTAATCTAGCCCGTTGGAACGGAGTCATCATTGTTGCATTGTCTTGAAGAATATTCATCAATAGCTTCTGACTAATAGCAGCAAACTGGAAGAAGACAGATAGGGTTCCTTCTTGGTAAGGAAGGTTTCCTGACTTATCCATGACACCCGCCAGCCTCTTAGCTTCAGCAGCAATGATTTCTTTATTCTCTTTAGTGCTCCATTTCTTACCCGGATTCTGTTGCTTCCATAACTCTTTAGCTTGTAGGTATAAACCAATTCTATTAGTCAATTCAGCAGCGTCGAATCCTACAGCACGGCTGATACGAATTGGAGCCTTAGCAACGTTCTCAATATCCTTAAAGGCTTTCTCAGGAGTGTTCTCAACAAGGTTTCTATCAACCTCTTTAAACATCCCATGTACTAGAACATTCAAGTCAATAGACTCTAATAGTCCTGAGTCTTTAATAGCCTTTATGGTTTCAGCAAACTCTTCAGGAGACAGTCCAGAAGATTGTCTAGTCATACCAGTTATAATATTAGAGAAAGGCTTTAGTAGGTTAGCCTCTCCTGATAAAGCAAGGCGTATAGCCAGCATTTCCTTAAACATTGGTAATGCTGTATGTGGATTAATGGCATACATTTCCATCAACTGTGCTGGCTGAATAATCCATTGACGAATAGGATTCAAATGGATATAGGCAGCAGTCGTTGCCATCTTTGCAGCTTTGACTGGAAGATTACCTTTATCCCCTATCTTACGAATACCATCAGCAGGTATCCTAACCTTCTCTAAGAGGTCAGCTATATTATGAAGATGGGTTTTCCATAGATGATCCCCTAATGTTTCATATACCTTTTGTTTACTGTAGAATTCGAACAGTCTTTGAGCAGTTTGGAAACGGACATTGTCCTCTTTAGACATATTTCTAAGAGGCTTAATGTCTGTCTTATACTGAGGGAATTCTCCCTTCTCTAAGAAGTCAGGGAATGACCTAGTGAAGCTTGACCTAAATGTATTTTCCCATTCACGGAATGCTCCAATCCTAGAGAGATTTTGTGCAAGTTTAATAGCCGTGACAAGCCTATCTTCAATACGGACTTCTCCCGTAGAAGACTTAAGACGCTCTCCTCTTTTCTTAGATTGTCTAAACATCTCAGTATGAACTTGATAGTCAGTAATGACCCTACCAAATGTATTGGTACGATCAGGACGAATCTTAACTGTCCATTCAGGATGGTTGGCTTGTGCTTGATCTATTAATGCATTAGCTTCTCTTTCAGTTCTAGTGGCCGCAACAGTGCGGGAATAATTACGTAGCTTATTAGGGTCTTTAATCTCAACTCCATTGACTGTCATCTTATTGGGGATAACATCAACGAAGAAGTTCTCTTTAACTAGTCTAGGAGAATACCCCGGAACTCTAGGAAGGACTTCTGTAGGAAGCATGTCAAGTTTAACATCACCTTCAATCAATCCGAATTCATAGACAGCCCCATCATTCTCAACCTTATTACCTAGCCGAACGATCTGTGAGGCATTCTGTTCAATCTCTTGTGGATCGAACTTAACAGGTTTGTTATAGTAATAACTCCATATCTCTTTAATACCATCATAGTCTTTAGGAGATACTTTATCTGAGGCAGGGCCGAGGTATTGTCCTTCTTTGGTATATACTCCTTTATGACCATCATTAACTAGACGATGACGATACTCCCTATTCATGAAGGCATACGAATAATGTTGCATCCTTCTCCAATAGGTATGAGTTTCGAATAGATCATCTACTTGTCTTTTAGATAGATGAGGAAAGTAAGAGCTTATTTCTGCTTTAGAAAAAGCTTCTTTACCAATTCCTTCAGCCTCGTCAATGAGATGATTAAGCTCTCTACCATGCTTAGTCCCTGCAACATGCTCGTCAAAAGCTTTAATAAATGCATCTTCTAACCTTGTTCCCCTTTCAATTGCCCTCATTGCTCCCCGCTCTACTGCATCAGGGAAACGACCAGCATGGAATAACCAGTTCCCTAAAGAGGAACGAGCAAGCCCATCTGCTTTTACTCCTAGAATAGATGTTTGGATACTATCAGGCCCGAAGGTACTAATAGCAGCATCATCATATACCTTCTTCCAATCCCATGTAACAGCAAAGCTGCCATCGGCCCGTTTGATTATACCAGCCGTGCCTCTTTCTTCTTCGGGGAGTTTTTGTATATATTTATTAAGATTGTCCAATCCTACTTGAGCATCTGTTAATGTAAGAAAGCCAGAGGCAGAATTAGGGCCAAAGGCCATCTTCCCTTCAGAGATAAAATCAGTGAAGTTAGTTACACTATTAGACTGTTGATAATGAAGTCCTGTAATCTCTTGTGTAGCTTGATATATACGTGCAGCATCGTCGTCACGCTTAGAAGCGTCAACGATATTAGGATCATAACGGAAGTCATCAAACAACTCTTTCATTGAGTTGTCTAAGGATTGGATAGACTTCGATAGATCAGGATGTACCTTGTTTAATGATTCATCAAATGCTTTAGGTAAGACCCAATCATTAATTATACTTCCTTTATCTGTACCAAGAGCCTCAGCAATAACCCCTGATGGCTCTTTAATTGCAGCAACACCTAGTGTCTCCGCCATTTTAGGATTTGCGGCGGCAGTTACTTGAGCAGGACTTCCCGGAATAATAAAGGTGGTATCAATCTGCTCATCCCGTTGGGGAACAGATTTAAGGCCATCTAAAAGAGCTTTTGCTTGCTCTCTCAAAGCCCAAGACTTATCTTTCCAATTATCAGATTTCCAAAGACCATCCTTTGCTTCTTTCTCTATTTTCTGTGCTTGACGTATAAGAGCATTTGCTTCTTTTCTAATTTCCCCATTGCTTCTTACTTGAGAAATTCCTATATCAGATAGGACTTTTTCATGTCGTTCTTCAGGGGTAAGTTTAGCATCAGCTTTAGCACGGGATTCTGCCGTGCCAGCCTCACCATTCCTACCCACAAACATAGTGTCTGTAAACCTAGTTTCATTAGATTTATCTTGTAAGAGTAGAGGTTTAGGAGGAGCTAATTGGGCTAGAGGAGCTTCAATATTAGCCCCCTCTCCTATCTTAGATTGGAATTCTGTAGGGGCAGCTTTACGTCCAAAGACAGCCCCAATCAATGCACCAAATACAGCATTGACTGTCATGTTTTTAGGATCAAGTTGTTGCTGGCGCAATTCAGGATAGGCTTCTAATATCTGATTCTGGATATTAGTATCTAGCTCACCTATAGTAACTGCCCCGGCTCCATTAAAGATCATTGCCTTTAATAGACTACCAGCTTTAAAGATAGGCAAGGCAAAGTCTGCTGAAGTCATTCCAGCAGATGCCATAGATGCATTTAATCTATCTTCAGCAGCTACATTTTCTTGTCCTAACTCAGCAAATTTAGAGGCACCTTGTAATGCGCCGCCAACAGCAGCAGTACCAAAGATTGCAGCAAGAGGGCCACCAGCAAATGCAGCAGGTAAAGCCCCACCAATAAGCCCCACCGCTTGACCGACCCCTGCACTGATAGGATTAGCAGAAGCCAGTTTCTTATACTCTTCATGTCCTGTCTTATATTCCTCGTCAGATACAAGGCCGAGAGTATTCCCTACTCCCTCATACAGATGGCTTATCCCACCTAGAAAAGACTTTAGGTGGGATACATTATTTTTAATATCATGATTACGTCTTTCTATTTCCATTTGAGCACGACGATTCTGTAGGTTATCTACAACCCAATCTTGTGCCCGTTGCTGAAAGACAGTATCATTCAGATCGTCATTAGAAGCTGCCTTCTGTATATACCTCTCTTTAAGGGAAGTAGGTACGAAACCATTCAGAGAATAAGAACGTAATACCGCTTTCTTAGTGTTATGGTCAATTGTGGTATCTCCAATGATACCTTCTATAGCTTGACGATTACCTTCATTCTGTTCTTGATCCCATTGATGTTTGACATTGTTGACGAACTCAGAATCACCATTGGATTCTAAGTCCATCTTAATTTTCATATAGTCTTCTATGGGGTTTTCTTTAGACGCAGCAGCAGCATAGAAGGCTTGTTCACTAGCCTCTTTAGGAGAAGGGAGAGGTTTCTCTTCCTCAATGGGTGGTACAATAAAATTATCCATTAACCAAATATAGACTTATGTGTATTCCCACCAGCCCACGATGTAGCTCCTGATTTAGCTCCACCAGCGAACTCACCTACGGCTCCTGCTACATGGCCTACAGCACCAAAGATTGATTGCCACATCTGGCCCTTAGCACCAGCATTGAAGAAATCTGCTTGAGCGTCAGCCTCGCGTTGATTAGAAGCACTCAATTGTTCAGCAAAGGAAGACATGGAACCAAGCGTCCCAAGGTTATATCCCAATTGAGATTGGATACTAGACGTTGCACCTGATACACCACTGGAACCACCAGTGACCCCAATGCCAGCATTACCAGCACCAGCTATAACTTGTGCTCTACGTATCCTAGCCTCTCTTACTTGGCCTACACGTTCACGCTGATTCAATACAGCTTGCCGTGCCCTCTCAATCCTATTCTGTTCTTGTTGGGCTGCAACTTGTCGTTGAACAGCTTTCTTCTGTTTGTTGGCAGCAGATATACCCATAACGGTGCTACCAATAGAAGCCCCGATTCCAACTAATCCGGCAACGACGGCTATAGGCATTTTACTTCCTCTCTAGTGATTCCATATATATCTTGATCTATCATTACACTATTAAGAAGAAAGCTATGTTTCAATGTCCCTTCATAAGACATAACAGACTTAGCCAATCTAATAGCGAGTCTATTATTAGTAGGGATCATTACCATTAGCTTCTCTAATTTAACCATGTCATTAAAAATAAACTTTAATCCTTCTTCACATATCCCTTTCATCTGTCCCTTTAGAGACTTATCGATGTTAGACATATGCAATTCATACAGATGTTCTGAGTGCGGAATTAGGATAAATTGTCCTAGTATCAGATTACCTTTCTTTAAGAACATCTTAATAGTAGGAATCTTTGCTCCTTCTTCAGCACTCACTGTATATAAGTTAGACACTACTCCCACCAGTTAATGATACAGCCCAACCAAGAATACGCATATCCTTTCCAGACTCAGACTGAATCTTAAGGGATAGGGCTTTACCTGAACCTCTTAATTTATTCTTTGTTACAATGACCCCTTCACCATAATCAAAATCATCAGCAGCACCAGAGGGAATATAGTTTCTCTTTAATCTATATGCTTGGAACTGTGTTCCCCATTTACCACTGTTAGCTGATGTGGCCCAATTCCATTGTGCCTGTACTAAACATGAAGAAGGATTATCACTTTGTAGATTACCATCAGCATCTAATGAGAATCCATCCTCTGTTCTTTCTAAACACATAATAAGGTAAGGGACTTGTTTACGTCTGAGAATGTCCCCAAACAATTCATACCCTGTTATAATATAGCTAGAGAAGTCCACTCCAACTGCATCAACGGATCGCCAATCCATAAAGGTGTCATCAATGTATTGTCCTAGTGTGAAGTAGGTTCCATTCATAGTCAGGAAACTAAACTGACTACTACGATTACTAAATACATTTGACGTTACGTTGACAGCATCCGTACCAACCATTACGGCATCTGTCCCTACATATACAGGATCATCTGCCTCTGCTGATACATATTTAGGTAGTTCTACATAATCACATATATAAGGGGAAGAAGCTGTGTGCTCTCCTATCGTGTTTAGGTAGAATGACTTCAATGTAAAGTCTAAGACTAATTCCCTATTGTAATGATTTATATAATTAGTATAACCATATTCAGAATCATCATTGTATAACCAGCGAATCCTATTCTCTTGCTCATCATAGAATCCTCTAACATTATCCCTAGTGGTACTGGTCAATGAATTGTAGAGGGATTGTATGGTTTGTATGGTTATATTCTCAGCCTGATAGCGACCACTAATAGGGTCTTGGGTAAGGACGAATATACCAGCTTTAGACCAATAGGCTACACCCTGATTGAATTCTACAATGGAGCGTACAGATTCCGTACCAACGGAACTGATCTTAGATACTTGATAAGAGGTTGCATTAAATCCCCCTGTATCTCCAAAGACTTCCCACACCCCATTCTGAGCAAAGACAATAAGAGAAGTCCTAGTAGATAGGAGTTTAACTATCTTTGTAACTTCTGGTATTTGTATTGTGCCACCATCAGTGGCTACAATCTCATTTATCTCAGGGTTAGTGGGGTCAGCTTCTTGATAGCATTTACCTAATACGTCTTTCGCTGTGGCTACTTGAGAAAAGAATATATAGCTAGAATAGTTAGGAGACTTCTCATCACCATTAACAATGACAGATTCAATACCAGAGTAGAATACTCGTCCAGCAAAGGACGCTATGGTTGTTATACGATTCTGTTCAGAGTCAGCCGGTAGGGATGTTATACCTGTTAACGCTTGACGAGAAGAACCACGATCAAATGCATCAATAGTAAAGGCGCCCTTGGGGGCTTCTACTTTATATATAGAGTTCTTCTTAAGGGACTCAGGATCATACTTCTCAAAGTCAGCACTTGATACATCACCTACTTTACCTAAAGTCCAGACGTCACAGTTGCTAGGATATACACCTATAGTAGTTTTAGTACATTCAATAGCCCCAACAGATACTGGGGTACTAGCAGTGACAATCTCTTCTACTTTAATCCAAGTACCAGTAGGGGCAGTGCCTAGTCCTATTAGCCCCATGATAGTTGCTGCAGCAGCGGCTTGTCCCGGCTGCACTAACATCCAAGTGCTAGTTGTCTTTATAGTATCAGTGGAAGTGGTTCCACATTTAGATGTAATAGACGGACTCCACCCTTGATTAACTAGGTTATAGTTATGCTCAGGGGTTAATGTTACAGGGCGAACGTCCACTGCAATAGAGTCCACTACACCCCATATATCTCTAACCTGAATAGGTATAATCTCACTCGATACAGTTTGAGTGGCTTTAGTATAAGAGAGTAGTATTGGATACTCAAGATCGGCAGAAACTATTACTAGTTTGTTATTTACAATAGCAGTCTCTATTTCGCTATTGGCTAATCCAGATATAGTTAGACCTGCCCCTGCATTAAGGAGATGACTAGAAGGGGAAGTAGAAAGGAGATTAATAAACCAGAGTGTATTGTAGACACGAATGACTCCAATACTGACAGATGTATCTCCGTCAGGAGAGGGCCACTTGTGATGAGAAACTCTAGTAGAAGAAAGGATACTAGAATTAAAGCCAGTTGAGGTTAGGGCATAACCCAACTCATAATCAAGACCTAGCCTTCTTGATACTTTTCCATTACGTTCTAGAATTAGATTGTCTAATTCAATTGCAGCGTTTTCCGGGAACGACAAAGAAGAGGCTTCAGTTATAAGCCCCTTCGTAAAGTTATTGTACTGTTTTTCCGACTTAACGCTTGGCATTCTCTTTGGGCTTTGTCCGTTCTAGGTATCTTGCTAAAGCTACTTTTGCTGCTCTCTCATCCATGAAGATTCCTGATAAGTCTTCTGGGAGTTCACCACCGGGAACGAATTGGAACTTATATGCTGTATGTCTTCGATCAGGGATTAATTGAATTGTCTTGCCACCATGTGTCTTAGCTTCTATCATACTTTCCTTCCATAGTTAGGTAAGGTTACTCCCCCTTGTAATCTCCAAGCCTCTTGACTCATACGCCTACGTTGAGTTACAGAATGCTGCTCAGCCTTTGGATTAGGAGCTTGTTTAAGGACAACAAAAGCAACAGATTTTGCTTCATTGAGTAGATAACTAAAAGATTGCACAGGGAGGTCAGGGGTGAAGCTATCTTCCATTGTCCATGTAGGATAGAGCTTCCCATAACCTTGTGTCTTACTTTCTTGTAGTGTATTGTCTACAACCGAATCATAGGAATCAAAGATTACATGTTCATTATCAAATGATGTATAATAAGTGGGGGCTACATCATTTAGAATGTTAAGAGTTACATCCGAGTCATCTGTGACACTAAGAACATTACTTGCATCGCTATGTCTAGTGTCTAACAGCCTCATGAAATCTTCAGGAGTCTTATAAGTTATATTGATAAACTTATCATAGGTGTTACCTGATTCTTTCTTGTTGTACTTAATATAATTGAGCTTTATAACATTGTCTGGAAGCCTCATATGTGTAGGCTTATTAGCATCACCAGAAGGCTCTAATTGAAAGAACTGATTTAGATGAGGCCAGTCCTTCCCGTCAATTATATTGAAGTATGTCGTCTTAACAATCTGGGCTACCTGTAAGGATTCAACAGTATCAGAGATACTATTAACCTCATCAGAATCTAAGTCTGACAAGATATCTTGTACAATCTCTAATAAAGACATTGAAGCCATTATTGAATCCCCAAACCAGATAGACCAAGGAAATAGTTGTAAGTTAGAACATCACCACTAGCCCCATCATTTCTTATGTAGATTTCGAAGTAATCGTTTTGGGTTGCTAGTACATCAGCAAAAGTAACTAGGTTTGCCTTGGTTGCAGTAATAGTTGATATTTGTCCTTCCGATGAAGCAACAATTGCACCATTCTTATAGATGGCAATGCGAATATCCCTATTAGCACCAGAAGCTTGGCTAATAAATAAATTAGCAGTGATTCGAACTGGCTTAGTTGTAGTGCCAGTATATGTAAGCCGACCTGTGGTGGCTTCTGTAACCTCACGGGGGAATCCACTAGCTGTGGTTGTGGGGGCTACTTTAGTATAAGAAGAGGGATAAGATGTAGTAAGTGGAGCGGCTATATTAGAAAAGATAACTGATCCACGTGGATCAATAATATGCCAAGTACCACTTCCAGCACCATTAGCAGCATACACTTGACCTAACGTAGCACTCTCTACCCCTTTAGGCTCATGTATATCTGGATCAGTAATTGCAGAATGTTGTATTGCCATTTATTATTCCAATAAAAAGGGGAGCAGGAGCGCCAGCCCACTCCCCTAGCCACCTAAAAACTAATTACATTCCTTGCTTGATGTACTCTACGATCATGCGGGCTTTACCAGCAGTAAGATCAGCAGTTGTCGGAGTTACAACCAATTCACCCGCAGACGTACCAATTGTCTTACCTACCAATGCACCAGCCGTACCACTAGCACCATCGATAATTGCACCTGCTACCGCAATGGCCGTTTGAGTTGCTTGGGCTGCTGTAATCAAACCATCATCATCAATGGCTGTACCATCCGATTTCTGCAAACCAACCGTAAGATCGGTAAGAGTAGAAGTAGAGGTAAACGCAGTGATGATTTGCAACTTAGCACTAAGAATAGTTGCATTGGCCGGGATTACATATTCCAAACCATTCGTACTAGCATCAGGGAGATTATCATAATCAAATGTCCATACAACCGTTTTGATTACGGAATTAGCAATATCTCCACCGTACTTCTGTTCAATCTCACGGGGGCCATAATGATTAAGAACCCCACGAATTGCTTGATTTTCAAAAGACATAATTATAATTCCTTATTAGTAAGTGAGACTTGTGGTGAAGACAACACCAACCGTATCCGTACGTTGCAAACCCATACCAAAGCGAGAAGTTACTTGGAAGTTATCACGCCGATTCTCATGATCCCTCCAACCTTCTGTCTTAGGCTGACGCCTCCAAGCGTGCATGACAGGCTTCACATTGTCATCAGCAACACACATGAAGATGTTAGCAACGTCACCAATTTCTGCCGTATCATTAGCCAGACCATAGGACGAAGCATTCAATGCCTCAGTAGCCGTCTTGGTGGGCAAGAAGTTAGAAGTCCAGATATCCCAACCAAAGATATTCTTAATGAACTTATGCTCACGCACAAAGCCCTCATTTACGATACCGTCGAACATGGGGTTATTACTTACATTGACCAAGTTCGTCAAGCTATTAATGGTAGCTTCGACAATAGGATCAACAATAGCAATACGGCCACCAGCAGGGACGCCAGCCTTATCAAACGAGAGTTTCATAGCAATGAAGTCACTCAACGTCATGATCCGATTGGATGCACCCGAACCACCAGCTACCCAACGATGAGGGCGACCATTGACCAAATTCACATTAGCCAAAGTTTGACCCGAACCAGACTCCGAAGCAGCAATAGCCAAGAAGCGAGACTCATGATGAGTACCCAATGCACGTGTAGATTCTACACCACGCATACTCATGAGAGTTTCAATCTGAGAACCATCCTCACGAAGGTCGTCAGTTACACTCCAAGCATCACCCACATAGTCAGTGATTGTCAGAGTGATCGTACCGGAATCAATTTGATTGAAGGCCAGAGGGGTTTCTTCTTCAGCCTCTTGAATCGTTACCGTACCAACTGTTTTAATGTTAAGCGTCGAACCTTTTCCAAAGTCCGATACATCGCGCCACATACCTTCCGGGAGGGAATAGGTTTGCAGATTGTCCAGAATGAACTGACTATATTGTTGTGCTTCAATAAAGGCAGTTGTATTGCCAAGGTTTTGAGACATGATATTCCTTTAAGAGTTAAGTATTTTCCAATGATTTTTTAACTTTCTCTCCTGCTTTCCTCCAAGCATCTACTACATCACGTGTACTAGAGCCTTGGACTTTTGCAGAAAGATCAGTATTAGGTTGACCACCTATTGCATTTGGATTAACATCACTTCTAATTTTACCCGGTACATTTGGGGTAGAAGGTTTGTCAATACCAGCGAGTCTAAGAACCGCCGCAGGAGAAGTAGCCGCCAATCTATTTAGTTCTTGTACAGATAATCCTGCATCCTGTGCTACTTTATTATATTGAACTTCAGCTTTATCACCGAATAGTTCTCTAAATGTGAATACAACTTTACCTGTATTAAGACTTGCTGCTTGTTGCTTTTCTTTTTGGCTTATTACTTTTTCTACGAGTTGTACTACAGTGTCTTGGTTTAGCCCATCTGTAGGAGTGGTCTCTCCTTGAGGAATACCAGACTTAAGTTCATCCAGAAGTTCTTGGGTAGTGCGTCTTTTCTCCAAATCAGACCTAAGAGTAGCTAGTTCTTCTTCTAACTTAGAGATATGTTTATATTGATGCGGCACAGCCGCTAACGCCTTCTCTACCGTTGCGTACTTCTTACCCTCTCCTACCAATTCAGCTAGTTCGGGTGGAATAGTTGATGTTGGGGTTTGGGGTACTACAGCCGGTGGCGCTTGGTCAGCTTCACCATTAAAAATTGTTTGCTCAGACATTATTTCCCTTGGTCAGGTATGAAATCTAAAATCTTATCAGCGAGTTTTAAGCTACCCAATAGGAAGGCTTGTCGTTCAGACCATGCAGGGGAATCAAATGACTCATCTGCAATCATCTTCCTATGGATTAAAGCCACTTCCTTACTAATGTAATTCTTAAGTATTAATAGAGCTTCTTCTTTAGATATATTAGAAGCTTCCTTTGACTTCAATGAATTTAACATATATTATATCATAATATCACTTGAAAAGCAACGTCTATTGTGGTATAGGGCCACCACCAAACATATCTTCCTCAACTGGTGTTGCTTCTTCAGTCTCTAAGGTACGAGATACTTGGTTCATTAGACGTTGAGTTTCTGCTTGTTCCATTACTGCTACATTCTCTTTAATGATTTGGAACTTAGAGAATCCCATTGCTTCCTCAATCAGTTTAGCCAGTGACTTAGAAGATGTATGAGGTGCAATGACTTGTCCGATAGGACTGTTATATACTCCCATTAGGTTTTGAATCAACTGTGCCCTAGCAGCATAATGACGTGATCCCATTGGACGCAGCTTTCCTTTGGCAGTGATATCTTCTTTAGTGATACTAATAAAGTCACTCACACCAAGGTCATCATCCATTACACGAATAACATCCCCTGTATTAAGATTCCTACGGGAGACCTCAAGCATTAAGTTTACAACCTTCTCAATAAACTGTATCTCAAACTTATTGGTTTTATGATGAAAGATACGGGCAGCAGCATTATCTAATTGCTGTACTTCAAAGGCTGTCTTCTCTCCCGGAGTCCTAACACCCATAGCTTGTTTAGGAGCACCAGCCATTTCCTCCATGAGAGCCATTAGATTGGCTATCTCATTGTTAACTTGAAAGGCAGCAGGGTTAGGAGGAAGAAGAGATACATCACCATCTTCAGGAATATGAATGGTAACTCCCGGTGCCCATGTGAATGGTTCTACTTCACCCTTCAATCCAATAGGGGGCAGAATAGTTAAGTCAAGGGCGTCAGCCTTAAGGTTCTCTAAGTGGTCTAGACGATATTGCATACCCACTAGATTATCCAATGGCCCCATACCATACAGATTGTCGGGCCTATCCCTCCAACCTACATGGGCCTTGGTATCTTTACCTATCCAACTAGGATTGGCAATGTTTCTAATAACAAAGGCACGATCAACAATAGTAATGATCCTATTCTCATAGAGTTCATCACTATTTGTATCGTAGTAATCCCCTTCAAATTCTATTATCTCTACCAGACCTGATCCATAGTATTCTGAAAGAGAACCAAAGCCATCAGCAGTGAATCCTTCAGCCTTATTAACATCTTCCATTCTGAAAGAGGTCATAGACTTCCGAAGACTAATACTCTTATTAAATACAGCCTCATCAAACTGAAGATCAGGACGACTTCTTATTTCTTTTTTAAGCTCTCCTATACTCTTGAGATAACGTGTAAATTTAGGAGACTCTTCGAAGGAAGGGGCAGCAGGATTAAATACTATATCATATGGGGATTGCCTTACCAGCTTAGGCCCAATGTAGTTAATGGTTTCTTCACCTGTATTAGGATCAACAGTAACATCATAAATCCATTGCACTTCCCCTATAGCATTCCCATAGTCAATGAAGTCATATAAGCATTGGGATACAGTCTCTCTAAAACCAGACAGACGGCATTTATTCTTTATGTATGCTGTGATAGCTAGACGTTTCTTTTTAGATACAGAGTCAGCATCATCACCATCCCAGATAAGCCAGTCTTCATTAGGGAACAGGGCATCCATATAGTTAGCATGGAGATTATCCCTGATCTGAGTTATCTTAGGTAAGGTAGTCTTATTCTTCCACGGAAGACTACTATTGGTGGTTGTGGTAGTATCGGTGGCGAAGATATAATTACGTAACTCTTTCCACTCAGCCTCTTTCTCCAATCGCTGTATTCTCCAACGATCATAAAGATGCACAAGCTGACGTGCTAGGTTATCCGCACCAATAACATTGCGGATTGCAGCTACTTTACCAGACATTATATAATGCCTCCAAATCTAGGATGGGACTTAATATTTGATACCATGCTTTGTGAACTCCATTGTTTCGGTATAACTGAAATGCTTATAGCGTTAGCTAGTGCATCTTTAATATCATCATGTGGTGGTCTACGCATAACTAATTCTTCTTCTAGGGATTGGCAGTTGCCTCCACGATAATGCCATACTTGCTGGTTGTCGTACTTTGGTTCTAGGATGGCAGCTATACGTTCTTCTTTAGCCCCCTCATGACGACTTGGGTTGTATTCATCAATACTGAGAGAAAGGCCATTTGGTTTAATATAACTCTCCTTCAGTTCCCCTACGATAGTGCGCTGTGCCACAGTAATCTCAGCCCTGATCTTTCTAAAGTTCCACTTCTGTTGGGCAGCTACGATATGGTTGTAGTATTCAACAATCCTATCTGTTTTGAAGCGATCTATATCAAGCACATAATAGTTACCTCCACCATCAACTCCAATTGTGACCAATGCAGTATAGTCAGCTTTTTTGCTAAGAGAAAAGGCGAAGTCAATAGCAGCATATATGTTTAGTTTACGTCCTTTAATGTACCATGTACCCTCTTCCTGCTTAAGTAGATTCCTTTCATAGTATTGGAATTTATTGGCATCTATTGGTGCATTATCAGAGCTATTAGGATTGTTATAATATTGAGAGTAATACTGAGTGGTATCAACATATTTAGCTTTGATTCTTGCCAGTATTTTTGCATCAAATCCGAATAGAGCACCGTCTTGACGTTGCATACGAGGCCATAGAAATTCACCATCCGTTTCCACAACTCTTTGGAATACATCATAAACAGGGCTTTCATCTACAATCTCACCTTCATCATTGAATACAGATTCCTTCATTAGAAGGAGAGTATTATATAAATCTCTAGGATCGTATCTAGTTCCGAATACAGCTTCCTGTGCACCGGGATTCTCAATAGAGGCAAGCTGCGAATATAGAGCAGCTACTTTATCCCTACCTTCGTCTGTGTATGCATTTGTAGGAACAACCAAGTCATCTAGAATAACTTTAGATGCATGGAATCCAGTGGTACTTCCGGTAATACCAGTTGCCTTAACTGTGGCATCACGGATACCCTCTTTCTTACGAATAGGGTGATCCACACAGATTTCTTCTACAGCCCACTTCTCCCTCTTGCCTTCTTCAGGATGAATCATATCAGGCCAATAGCGCCTGTAGATTGGGCTATCTATAACCTGTTTGATTTGATATAATTGCTTCTCTGCTAATGGGGACGTGGCAGAAACATATAGAATAGTTTCAGATGGATCACGTGTAATCCACCAAGCTGCTAGATAAGCAGCAATTTTACTCTTCATATGTCCACGCGGAAGAAGGACAAGTTTATTATCCTTGCCTTCTATCCTAGTGAGCCATTGGGCTAGTTCGACATGAATAGACCCCATGAGAAGATATGGGGCTATTAGCCTAATAAAGAATACAAAGTCTTGTTCGGCTTGTATCCTTATTAGGTCTTTAGTATTATTCATCGTCAAGTTCTTTATCTACCCACTCTTTTACTGAGTCGAGTCCTTCACGGTCTTCGTCGCCTTCTTCAACGAGGCCTCTAACTGCAATTCTAAATCCGTCAATCTCTCGCTCAACGATGGGCCAGTCGATTGTGGTTGTCTCGCCACCTCCGGTACATGTTTGAGGGGCTGCGGGCAAGCTGCGGCTACTGGTAATCTGACGGCGCATCCTGTCATTATCAGACTGCAACTTAGCAATAGTAGTGCGCAGAGTTTCATCTACCTTCTCCTTATTATCCTTACTCTCTTTATCTTCTTTCTTCGTATCTTTCTCTTGGGCTTCTCCTACAATTTCTACACCCTTAAGAGATACTTCAGCTAATTCTAATTCAGTAGAGATTATCTTGGTATATACCCCTAGCCCTACCGTCAACAGAATCAAAGCTACACATAGCCAATGGATCGGATCAAAGTTCACCTTCACCCTCCTTAATGGCTGCTAAACAACCATCTCTTTCTTTCTCTCTCCTTCCTCTTAGTTCAGGGTTTTTAAGCCATCCCATCATGGCATTACAGGCTTCTTTATTCTTTCCTTGATTCAGAAGTTTAACTGTCTCTGATCGACAGTATCCAGCTACTCCTATGTTATATCCAAAGTGTACATGCCAGTCATACTCCTTTTGATACATTTCTACATTATCTCCAATACACTTCTTCATTCCTGCTGCATGTTTATTTTCTGCACTTTCAAGAAGACGTACTAGAGCTTTTTGAGGGGTTGTCTTATCTCCCGGTTTTACATTTTCTGTCTCTCCATATCCTATAGTAGGGACTCCTACAGTATCTAAATAGGTTGTGAGGCGAAGCCCTTCGGAAGCGGCCAGCATAACAAGGCCAGCCGCTCCAAATCTAATATACTTAACAGGGATACGTGGCATTAGAAGATTAACTTCATCAAGCCAAAGGCAAGGTGTGCAGCTTGTATAACATCACCAATAACAAGCAAGGACAACCCGAAGCCTACAGCGATTGGCATAGACCATTTAGAAGCAGCCCAACGGACTAGCCACGGATCAATTGCTTTCTCTCCCACATTTAGATATTCTTGAATCTTCTGCAAACCTTGATTAGCAAATAACTTTGCTTCATCAAGACTAGTAGCATTAATAACACGGCTCAATACATCTTTTACATTTCCTACTACACTGGTTACACTCATTTTAAACTCCAATTAAAAAGGTTATCATTACTCCAACTACAGCACCCAACAGACTAAATCCTATATCCTTATTAAATAAGACTAATCGGTTGTGTTGATACCACTCTCTCCCACAAGCAACCCCATAAGGAATTAGTATTGCAATGGGAATGGCCCACGGGTATAGTCTCCCTACCAAACATAGAAAAGCCAAGAATGCACAATAAGTTATGTGCAATGACTGGTCTACTAACTCTTTATTATTAGTATAAAACTCACTCATAGTGTATTGGCTAAGACAAATAAAGCATCTACTTCTTCATGTGATAATGCTAACTCAATTCGAAGGGCCTCTACTAAGGGGTAGTCTCTTCGTACTCTCAGGCTGTATTCCCAATCTATCCTTGCAGCCTCTCCTTCCGCCCCTACTAATCCATTAATATAATCATTGGCATGTTGTAGGTGCCCCGATTGTAGAAGAGCTTTTCTTGCTTGGGCCATTTGAACATCAGTTGGTACAACAACTTTTGTCGTCAATGCTACCTTCGCAGCATCTATTTGTGCCTTAGTTGGCTTAGGCTGATTGTATGACCAATCTTTTATATAAGGGCCAGTACCATCATCCCTAAGAGAGAACTGAGAATCCAGAATACTAGGATAAATATGTTTAATAGCTTCGTATAACATTATGGCTTCCTAATAAGAGCACCAGACATAAATGCAGAGGTTACGCTTACTGTTGTTCCTGTTGCATATACATATAACTCTACATAATCAGTAGAGCCATTAAGATAAATAATAGTCGAGATGACAGGAGCAAAGCAATCGACGTTAGCCGCCGCCGCTGCATTCAATTGTGATCCCCGCTTCTCTGTAACTCCATTTTTATATACAGCCACATAACCTACTAGGAGAGGGAATCCTATTAAATTTACCATCCCGTTTATTTGGTAATAACCAGCAACAGTTGGGGTGAACCTGTTTGTTGAAAAGTTTGAATCAGTATCAAATTCCTCACCTCCAATCGTAACCTTCGTAAGTACAGCAGATGAAAGTGATTGGGATGTAGTAGAATTTGCTCCGAAAGAAGGGCCATAGGATAATCCTAAAGCTGTTCTTGCTCCTTCTGCGGTAGTCGAACCGTGACCCCCACTAGCAATCGCAATAGGAGTTGTAAATGTTTTAACCCCAGAGATACTTTCATCCCCTGTGGTAGAAACAGCCCCAATAACACTCCTAGCATCTGCTGCGCTGGCAGTAGCTAATAGCCCTTGCATAAAGCTGGTACTCTCAACCCAAGAAGCAACTGATCCATTTGTAGTAAGTAGATAATAAGCCTTACCAGTTTGGGTGGGCAGGGATGCAGACGAGGCTACAACTTGCCATTTTCCGGCAGATAGATCAGTTGCAAATGTCCCAGAAGTATGGGCTTCAATACAGATATAAGACGAGTTACTATTCTCAACTGTATCCCCCACAGTATATGCAGTAGCAGTTATCCACGGGCCTTCCCAATTAAAGCCAGAAACAGTAATAGGATTGGCTAGGTTGAGAATCATATTACCATTCATATCCAAATTAGCATTCATATGATTTGGAGATGCCCCATTACGGGATATGGTGTTTTCAAATGCCTCTTCTATTGTAGTGTTATTAGCATTAATAGCACTAGCAGAAGCAAATCCAGAAGTGATATCATTCAGTGTAACTTTTGACATTATCTAGCCTCTCTCTTTTTTCGTAATGCTTCTTTACGTAAGTTCGCCTTAGCAGAGATTACCCTAACATTCTTTTTACTATTAGAGCCTCCTTCTGTTAGAGGCTTAATATGATCGGCTTGTCTAGAATCACCTACCTTTAATCCAGCTTCTTTCCTAGCCTTATTACGTTCAGCCCTATCCTTAGCACGACCGGGCTTATGCTTGTGTTCCCATTCGAGTTCTTTCTTATAATCTCGTTTTCCATTCTTCATGAAAGGCATTACTGTCCTGCTCCTGTAAGTGAAATCCTTGAACTGATTGTGACAATAACAGTGTTCGATTCTATTGGGGCACTCCCACTAAAACTAACTTGTCCTATAGGCAACTGAATATGACTCTTTATTAGTTTACTACTACCTGTAAAGTCTATTCCACCTGTAGGGGTGATAATGTAGGATATGGCTCCTGAGAGGGAGGCTGTGCCGCTCAATATGAAGCCTCCAGAAGCCCCGATTACTTTGCTCTTGATAGGTAGGGCTTCCCCACTAAAATTAATGCCTCCTAGAGGCTGTAGGAGCTTCTCCTTAATCATATTACTACTTCCTGATAATGTTACATTTCCAGAAGGTAATATAATCTTATTCTTTATTGATACAGCAGTTCCACTAAAGTTTATAACTCCTGCGGGTAGGAATACTTTAGTCTTTATAACAGGGGCTAATCCTGATAAAGCTAACTGTCCACTAGGATTTATTGTATAACTACTAATGGCAGTTGAGGTAGACCATAACCTCCTATCAATCCTCTCTAATGCAAGTTGAGTTGGGGGAGAGTAACGAAATGGTTTAGTCCCTGTGGGTGTCCATTTAGAGGCTCCAATGGAGTCCCGTGTATTGTAATCTAAATCAAGATAGTGCATTAATGCATCTGGGCGTATTGTCCTTGGATCAATTCCACGTTGTAATGCATAGAATTGGGCATCAGTAAGTATAGTTCTCCATACAACTAATTGGGCGAAAAGCCCATCCCAACCCCGTATAGCATCAGATGCCCTGTTGCCGAGGCACCACGCTGCTGATGATGTGGGCCAAGCCATTTCAGGCCCATCTCTTGTTACCCCACCACCTGATGTAAGCTTCTCGCCTGATTGGTAGACAGTCGGCGTATTTGAAGAAGAGGTTGTATCAACAGAAAATCCGGTCGGATGCCATCCTCCTGAAGCGGGTCGTGCCCATCTATATCGTGTATCAGCGGCAGAGTTTAAACCTAGTGCATAAGTGGATGCTGTATTAGGATTGTTATTGAAGAAGAGGAAGCTCCCCCTGTCAAAGATACGCCCTAACCCACCACCGCCCTCACCATTCCTATTAATCCAGATGTGAAAACTGAGTTGGGTAGGGAGTGCCTCTGATGGCCCTGTCACTCTATCAGAAGAGCCAGACCCTTTAACTGATCCAAATCCTAATGACATTTATACAGATTGCCTTTGAATTCGATAATAATGGAAGTAATGATTTCCTGCTGTCGAATCGAGTGCCGCTACCGAATCATGGGTAACAAATAAACCCCAATACGGGGGAAGAACCCATCCAAATCGTTGTGCTATACTAGTGGGAGGCATAAATAAATTCCTGCCTGTAGTAGCATCCGTGGTAGCAGACCATAGATAGAGTAGTGAAGATATTGCAACATTCTCTGACGTCATCGTTTTAGCTGCGTCAGTTCCAGTAATACTGTCAGGATAGGTAGGGACTCCACTAGCTACCTTTACAGGAGCATAGACATAAACAGATACAGTCTTAGAGGCTGTAGGAGTGGTGCCAAGCTTTATGACTCCACTCACCATATGGTCTAGGTCTACGTTAGTAGTATTATCAACAGCGGTAGATGCCCTACCCGCCCAAGCAGTAGAAGATGCTAGAGAGGATATATCACATGTAATAGCAACTGAGTCTGTTGCTGGATACTTTATCTTAAAGTCAGCCATTAGACCGCCTGTGCAAAGACATTCACCGCTGAATTTACAGCATTCTGTACTGTAGTATCATCAGCCGTTAATATTTGAGTAAGAGTAAATGTTCGATTCTGAGCTAACACAGGCCAAAGCATCTTCTGTCCTGCTACAGTAGGATCAGCAAATACTGTCTTCGCCCATGCTAGGCGATTTACGTGATTAGTAGTGGTATCAGCTTCTAACATTACAGTTGTAGCTGCGACTACAGTTGCTACCCTAACCTTATTGATTAGGGTTTCATTCTCAGCCGCAGTCAATAACTCAGCATAAGTAGCCATATTAATCCGCCGATAGAGTTGGGGTTATCTTTACGTTGTCTCCATTGTTTGCTATTGTAAAAGGAGCCGAAGCATCTCGCTCAGCATAAAGGAGAATCCCAGAAACAGCTTGTACAACGTAGTAACCGTAAATACTATTACTAGTAGCCCCACCATTATGAGTAAAAGTTTGCTGAGAACCGTACGTAATTGACCCACTAGCTGCTGCTCCCCAAGAAGCCCCGGCCAATGCAATTGCAGCATATCCAGAGAAGGTGGCTTCTGTATATGTAGCTGCTGTATCTGTTTCAGCAGGAGTTGTGTTAGATTGAAATAGTTTAAGTGAAAGGTTCTGGGGAGCAGTCTTGTTAACAATCATCTCCAATATCAGATTCTCACCTACATCCGGAACTAATAGAGCCATTAGAAATACCCCAAGTTAGCTGCAACTTCTTTAGTAATTTTTCTACGGAAGATAGGAATCTCATTAAATTTAGCTTGACGCAGAGAAACTGTAGGGTATATCTTACTAGCAACAGTAAGCCCCTTCTCATCTGTCAAATGTACTTCAGATTCAACTCCAAGTTTAAAGATAATGCCTATTCCGTCTGGGGACATGACCCACATGTTATTACGCCAATTCAGAAGCTCAAGAGGGACATTATCTTTCTTAGGGGCTTCTTTTCCTTTAAACCATCCAAACATATTATTCCTCAATATAAGTAATCATTACACCAGTTGCAGTAGCAACTGAGAGATTAATATTCAATGCCTCTCCTACTTCTGTATTAAACCATCCATACGAATTATATGGAAGGACGAACCCACCGTTTGCTCCTAGTGGCATAGTTGCCCCTATTTGGGTTGCACCACTAAGGAACTTAATGTCATTTGACAGCTTAGAAATAACAGCTAGAGAAAGGACATTAATCTGTTTCCCTGTAACTGCTGGTACTACCTGATTACTACCAAGTGTACTAGTGTCCAGTGAGACATTCTTTACAGGGATATTAGGTATATCCATTACACTACGTTGAGCCATACCTTCCTTTATATTATAATTAGACCTGTGTTTGTATAACAGGCGAGTCTTCCATCACTCAGCATAGAGACTGATTGGAATGATCCATTCAGCAATAGGTTTCTTACTTCTTCTCTATACCCCATAGCCTCGCTTAGGTTAATCCCCATTGTGGTATGGTCGTATTGATAGTAGATCGTTCTGGAGATTCCTTTAGAAGCCTGAATAACCATACTACGTGCAATGAACTTCTTAGAATCATATCCAGTCATTGCCGAGATTTCAGGGCTTAATGGAGCACTTTCTGTGTCCCATGTCTCTTTAGAAGAAACTCCGGCTGTAGTTTTAGCAGCATCTACCCTATCAATTATACCCGGAAGATTTGTGATATGATTGCCTGATATATACATATGCACGGCAACAATATCTACCCAATCCTTCATAGTTCCAGTGGCTCCGTCGCTAGCTGCCATCATACTTGTGAAGTAAGTCTCAGCACTACCACCAGCCGAAGAAGACCATGATACTAATGGAGGAGATAAAACCTTAGCCGTAGGGTCAATAGCCTTAATCGTCTGATTTGCACGACGAACCATTTCTGACAGTTTGGCGTGAGTTCCTGAGAAGAAGAAGGCAGTACCAGTAGTTCCAGTCGGCCCTGTCCCATTACTGTTTAAATTTGGTTCATTCCATACCTCGTAATACTTAATCTTACCAAGATAACGAGTTGCAATCTTAGCACAGTATCTATCCCAATGTGCCATGTCTAAGGGCTCGGCTTGAATCCCAAGATTGTATGGGCCAAATATCCCTTCTTCAGATTGCCTTGCTGATGCCCAAGTTGGAGTACCAAATAGGGTGAATACTATATCTCTTCCTGCGATATGGTGGGCATCTACCCATTCATCTATTGTATCAAAATCCCATACATTATTACTTGTTTCTATATATTGCCAACGGCCTTTACCATCCTTTATGTCATGAGAACGAGCAGTTCCAAATGAAACCCCTATCGGATTACTATCATTGTCTCGTTGATAGACATGCATCCCAAAGAAGTTTGGAAGAACCCTTACTTGTGTAGAAGATAGGACTGTTACAGGTAGATTAGGTATAGCAAGTACGTTAGCGTCTAGTGAGGAGAAGTCCTCATCTACACAGAAGGTAGCTCTTGATCCAACAAAGTGACCCCCATAATGCTTTGTGGGGTATGTGGATGCTCTACCATTAGCAATAACATAATCAGTCATTGCCGGGGTAGTACCAAACAGAATAGCCAATTAAGGTTATTGTTTCACTTGCAACTAGTGCTTCCCATCTAGCCGGGAAATCAATTACTACATCTTGTGATGTATCTTGTGCTTGGTCTGTAAGGCGAGAGGCTGCACCATACGTAGTATGATTATGAATCGCCTGTGCACTTAAGCTATTCTTATTTGCTATCTCAACTAGATACTTTGCCCCTAGAAGAGTAGTCACTGTTGCAGAAGATATCTGATTCCCACCCCAATTAATTGTAAGGCGTTTGTTATTAGCTGATCCTGTATATGACCAGTCTACCACAATACGCAATACACCATTGGTTCCCATTAGCCCACCGGGAACTGTGACAGATGCAAGGGCTACATAATCTGTGTCAACAACAGCCCCTACGCCATTTGTAGATTCCCTTGTGACGGGAGAGTATGATTGTGAAACAAGAAATGGAATCTTTAAGGTAGAGCCAGTGGGCGATACGAGTCCTTGTACTTGTCCTGTTTCAGTCTCTTCAAAGACAGCAACAGAGTCTAGACCCCCATCACCCAATCTATCATTAATTGATTTCGTTGCCATTATTATCCTTTAGCTATACGAAGACCCATACGTTCTATATCAGATTCTAATTCTCTATCTAGACCAGCAGCTATTTTCTTTTCACGTTCTACTTCATCCTTCGATGGTCTTCCACGCTTACTTGTATAACCTGCCTCTGCGAGGTATTTGGAGGCATTAGCTCCTGCGGCGTTTGGCTCTTTGGCTGTTCGCATGAGGAGTCGTATGGCATTAGCCTTATTCTTGATTTCGAGTTCGTTTCTCCATTCAGCAAATATGGAGCGAAGCCCACTATTATTAAGCTTAACCCAATGATCCCATGACCCAAAACACGCAGTGGCGAACTCATATTCAAATCCCGGTATATGATCGTAGGAGAAGTATATCTTCTTCAATGAAGGATAGAGTACTCCATCAACAACAACGTCCTCATCTTTCCAAGACCATAAGGGTTGAAGTTCAGGGGAAGGTCTCTCAATGAATAGACTATAGGTGCGATAACGCCCTAGATGGTCTTTCAATTGATTTGTAGTATTCTCAGGTACATTCAACATAACTTACCTTTCGGCTGGGCCGGGAGTTATCCACCATTCACCAGTTCCGGGAGTCCATTTCCATTTGCCGGGAATCATCATTATATTTTTCTCAGAAGATTTACATCGTATTCGTTCTTTCAGAAGAATACTCTGTTATTTGCAGTCTTCAAACAGAAGACACACTATGCCTCGTTATAAACATAATGTTCTTGTTTGTTTTCTTTCTTTTTATTTATTCTTTAATTTCATAATATTTACTAAACAAGAATATTATACCATATTTTTACTTGTTTTACAATGTAGAATATGATATACCCTATGCTCACAGCTTCTTATGTGAGCTGTCTATCAGCGAACATAGTATATTAGTTCTATACGGTGTCTTCTATCTATAGTGCTATAGCTCGATTATAGATATTTCTATGAGAAAATGTATAGTTGTAATGCACTATAAAATCAATACCCCTATCCCCCTATGACCCCATTGACTATTAATTAATAATATAAATATAAATAATAACTATTATCATTAGCATTGGCTATTAATAATGATTATGATTATCATTAGCATTATTATTAGTTGTATCAATTCCATTACCATTCATTCACCTATAGAAGATATAGCTATACGCTTATGACTATTAAGTCTTAGCATTACGGTGTGGTTTGTACTACGCATGCATGAATACGAGACTAGTTAGTACGGCATTAGTCATAATGCCCTTACAAGTAATTCTTGTAGCCATTACAAGTAATTCTTGTCTTGACAAGGTCGGTCAATAGGAGTATA
>Ga0079216_10000004_pt1 | contig 47005 bp, 72 predicted proteins | sample NCAS100_FD_77008 | JGI IMG/M metagenome (GOLD analysis project Ga0079216, IMG submission 77008) | Agricultural soil microbial communities from Utah to study Nitrogen management - NC AS100 | ecosystem: Environmental > Terrestrial > Soil > Agricultural land | place: USA: North Logan, Utah...
TGCCGAAAGGAAACAGATAAGGAGAAGAGAGTAAAATGACAACTGTATGGGACACCTTCGGAATGGTTGTAGAGCGTATTGATGACAACCAGACGCATTTGGGAATTCCTGATACGCGGGGAAACTATCATCAGACTCAGATAAGTGATGAACGCCTGGGAGAATTAAAGGAGTTAATCGAAAGACGACTGTGGGATGCAGAGCAGCGGGAGCTTCTCAAAATGCAGCAGTTGAAATTTGAAAGGAGAAAAGATGAACAGCAGGAATATCCCGCAGAAATAGATGAATGCCGGGAACGCCTGCCGAAAGGAGTAAGATGAGATCTAATCTCCTGGCCCTCTTCGGAGGGCTTTTTTGTTGCCTCCTTACGCTAGGCTTAATTACTCAGGTGACGATTATGTTCCTATGCGAATGAAAAATGTACGGATGGGTTCGGCGGGGAATGGCTCTAGCGCGTTAATCCAATAGGCCAATTTCCCCGTTCCATAGCCACTAGACATAATGACACATCGGCAATTGTCAATGCAAATTTTCCCTATTGGATTTATACTCCATAGCTCCCATTCCGCCCAGCACATTCTTTCTCCTGTAATTCCCTCAGCTCTCATTCCTACCTGATTCCTACCTAGATTTGTCATGTGAAATTCCCCCCTAGATTGATCCCTAGATTACTCCCTAAGTTACTCCCTAGATTGCTGTAGGAACATTTTACATGGCATGTATATGCCCATATATGGCTAGGGGTATATGTGGAAGTCTCAGTTTTTTTTTTATTTTTTTTTTCTCTTCTTAATATATATAACTACTAGCTACTATATATAAGCTTGAGTAAGTACTTAATGTGTATTTTATATCTAATATAATATCTACAATAAGTATCCACCCGGACACCCCCATAAAATAAACCTACAACAATCTAGGGGGTAATCTAGGGGTTAACTTAGGGATCAATCTAGAGTCAAGGCCAATTTAGGCTACAGGAATGAAATGAGGGCTTGACAGACTACACCGAACCGGCGCAATATTCCCGGCGTATCACCCATTATCCACTTAACAGGAGCAATTGATATGCCAAGACCAAGGAATCCTCAAGCTTACCCGATGATCTACTCGACTATGATTGAGACAGTAGCATCCACCGGGGAGATTTTTAGGCATAAGTGTAAAGATAATAAGGCTGCGCAGCACTTGAGATTTAGTCTGTATGATTATATCAAGGCGTGTAAGAAAAGTCCCAGTCCCAGGGATCAGCAAATAGCCGAGTCAGCCGCCGCACTAATGTTTACAATAGACGACAGCTATCTCCTGATCAAGCCCCGAGACACAGAGCGTGAGGTTTTAGCTCTGGAGGAGACTTTGCGAAAGTTTAAGGAAAAGCAAGGAATCACTCCTCAGAAACCTACCCTCAGTAACCAGCCAATCAGTCACCAGACTGTTACTCCCCCGGCTGGTCCAACGCAAGATGATTTAGTGAATAGCTTTTTGAAGGATAAGAAATGAGCCACCAAACACCAGAGGTACCAGAAACCAGATACGTTCTTCCGGATTCAATTACAGTAACTGAAAAGGTCCGGGATGGGACAGCTTCAGCTCTTGATCGCTTCGTGTTCTTTTACCAGCCTTACAATGGGCATGATCGCTGGAGACAAGATCTACAGGCAGTAGTCGATGAATTGACCCGTCTCCAGCCCAAGACTCTCGCGGAAATGCTCCGGGCAGATGACAGCATGAAGGAACAGCTCGAGGCAATCCGGGAGGAGTTTCTCCAGCTGAAGATTGATCTGCAGCAAATTATGGAGGAGTCACGGAAATGAGCCCCGAGGAAAAGTACCAGAGCCTGTACACGAAAGCTCTTGAGGTCATCACACTGAAAAACCAGACTATCTCCAGACTCCAGAAAGAAGCGGACGCACTCCGGGTAATTCGCCAGCTAATGGGTTTCGTCGAAGATGGAAGTGACAAGACTGTGAAGCTCGGGCAAGATGATGCGACTCGCTCCTTTTTTATCATAGTAGACGGAAGAACTTACGATGCAGACTCCTTCGCGGGAGTAATTGAAGCAGCTAAGAAAGGAGAAGACTTATGAGCTCCTTCTCTCTCCTCTCCCTCCTCAATCAGTCCCCGGCTCCTTTCTACCGGGAGAAAATGACCCCGCAGGAAAAGGGCCTCAAGGGTGGAGGCACACTCCGCTTGCGCAAGGAAGCCAGACAACAGGCCCAACGAGCCAGAGTGAGGGAGCTCCTCCTGAAACGACTCTTCCTCTGCCAAATTGCCAAGGAATTAGGCGTCAGCCCGACGACAATTAAAGGCGACATCGACGATGATCCCGAGTTGAAGAAGCTAGCCTCCCTCTATGTAAAGAATGGTGGCTGGCGCGGAGGCCCGAAGAAAAGAAACAAGAAACCAGTAACCAGTAAGGAGTAAGAAGATGAGAGTAACTGTAGAAGACATAAGTAGCCAAGGGGATTTGTATTGTAAGACGGACGATGGACTTATCCTTACAGTAGATCCCTATGTAACTGGAGCTATTCCCCACGAGATCACTAAAGAAAGCCTAGTCGGAAAGACTTTTGAAATGGAAGATAATCCACTTCCGTACTTAGTTCTTCCAAAAAAATTTACTGAAGTCGAGGAGTAACAAAGATGGAAATAAAATTAGCAGTAATAGTCTCGGACTATGGTGCAGCTGCGAATGTCGGAGGCGGAGTACAGACAACTGTTCGGACATTCCCGCTGGATAATGAAGCTGCCGGGTATATTCTAGCAAATATGCAGCAGTGGCAGAATGTCACGCTGGCTATACAAGAGGAGCATACGAAGTGACTGAGCGCGAACTATTCGAGCAGTGGGTAAGCTCTAACCATCCCGAGCTAGATCTGGACTGGAACGAGAATAAGCACACTTACTATGGCATAACTCTCCATCTAATGTTCCAGGCGTGGCTTCAGGCCTCCAGCAATAGCTATCAGCCTCCTACAAGAAATCGCAGAAAGCAGAAGCCATTCTCCCCGGCAGTCAAGGAGCGCATCGCAGCCCGCAATAAGCAGCGAAAGGAGGAACGCTGGAGTCCTCACCTCGAGACTATCCGGGCGGGCATTTTGGCTGGAGCAACCCTCCGGGAGATCTCCGAGAGGACTCCCTTCAAGCATAATGCTCTCCGGCACTTCATTCTCCAACACGAGGAGTTGAGCAAGCTCTACACAGGCAATTAGACACAAGTAAATCAGATCAACGTCTGGTAGGCTCAGTCGGCTAAGACTGAGCCTCAGGAAATTTCTAGAGAAAGGAGAAGGAGCAACAATGGGTACTTGGGTGCTTATTATAGTAACTTTCACGGCGAACTCGCAGCCGAATCCTCACGCTCACACGCAGGAGTTCAGTTCGAAACTTACCTGCGAACTGGCGAAGGACCGGCTGGACGAGTTCAAAACAGATAATTCATATGTGCGGGTGAAGTCCACCTGCGTAGCAAAATAGGGAGATACTACAAATGAAGTTCGAAGAAATATTGCTGGAGCCAATAGATGCTAATCACTCCCGCTGTCCATTCGGAGGAGCTGCACTTCTCCGCTCCACGTTGATAGTCTATGGAAAAGACCTTCCCGGAGAAAGAGTTACAGTCGTTCAATTCTCTCCAGTTTGGCAGTATTCGGATACTGAGTCCTACCAGGAGTTTATACGCAGAGACCTCCGGCGCACTTTTATGAAGGAGCTAGAGAAACATATCTTCCACGAGAAAAATAAGGAGCAGTAATATGGAAACAGTAACAGTTAACGCAGCAGCCTTGAGACAGTTGCTTGAGGCAGTAATGGGTCCGGCTCATTTAATAAGGGAGCTACGAGTAATTCAAGAGTTGCATCAGAAGAAACTATCCCCTCCAGACCCGATAACTATTCTGGTCGAGGAATATAATGCAGCCGCAGAAGCTCACAACGCACTTAATAAAGCGAGGCAAACAGATGAAAATAGCTAAAGGCGATACCGTCTATCTTGGGGACGGAACAAAGTGTGAGTACGGCTCTCCAGTCATAGGCGGCGGGCACTTAGTCTACATTCTCTCCCGTCTACATGACTCTGCGGAGGAGGACATATTCACTGTCCCACAGATAGTTCAAGAGGTCTACCCCGAGCCTCCTATTTCCATCAAGGTGGAAAGAGTAAAGGAGTTAGACGAACAGATATCAGATAAGGTCACTCGTCTAATTCGTGTCCAGGAGGAAATCCGAGAGGCAGAGCTAAAGCGCATGGAACTAGCTAAGAGAGTTCACCGCGTGGACGCAATTCAGCACGTTGTAGACTTCCTCGAGGGAAGGATCAAGTACCTCGTCTTAGCCTACGGGAGCGAGTACAACATCAAGCCTTTTAATGAAGCTATGGAGATAATGGACAGGTACCGGAACGGAAACGGCTTGCGACTTCTCTCCCTCTACGGTAATATTAAAAGTGAGCTCTCGTGGGGACTGAACGCATATTACGATGGCTCAGGAATCGAGACTCTTATCTGGCCATTTCATACCCTCGAAGCAGCCCGAGACTTCATTCAGCAGAAAGTAGAATCCGACGCGGACAAAGCCTTAAAGCAGCTCCACCTTCATCGCTTGATCCAATTCGAGCAAACCTATTACAAACTCAACAAGGACTACGGCTTCGACTTGAAGCTTCCCGAGGCAGCAGCTGCAGCTATCCGCAAGCAAAAGGAACTCAACCTCAAGGAGGAAATAAACAAGACTCAGGATAAACTCAAGACTCTCAAAAATGACCTGTCATCCCTGGAGCCTCCCGAATGATCTTCTTCGGCTACGGGATAGTCACCGCAACTGATCTCCGTGATAGTGATCTCGTATTCAAGAGCCGGGAGGAGGCCGAAGCTTACCTCGCCCGGCGAGATACCTATTTCTTCAAATTTAACTCTCACGTGGTGGAGCTCTACTTCACCCCGCCGGAGCCATCCGAAAAACTCTAGTTGCCAGAGGCCAGTCCTTCCTCATAATGTGAAATTCCAATTTAACAATAACAGGAGACATTCCACATGCTTATCGAGACTCAATACTTCCTCAAGCGCAAGCGCGAGCTCCGCTTCTCCCAGACCGAAGAACTAGAAGCTCTCCGGGCGAAGTATCTCGCGGATTGCGAAGCAGTTCGGCGCAAGTATGATTCCCAATACTCTTTGCTGAAGGCACTGGCTTCCCCGGCGACAGTTCAAGGACCGCAATAGGCCTGTTTCCTCGGGCTGATTCACCCCATGCTATCCACCCCCATAGGCCATAGTAAGAAAAAATAATTGTTGACAGAGGAAGCACTAGCTCATATCATACAATTTGCAACACGGCATTAGGGACGGATAACCCCTGAGACAAATTACCAGTCTTTCACTTTTTATAGGAGTAGTAAAAATGGCACGTAACAAAACTGACGCAAACGGCGAGAACATTCCGGCAGACGAAGTAGCAGCAGAAAAGAAGGCTCCCTTCTGCAATGTATCCAGCGGACAAGATGGCACTATTTACTTTACCTTTGCAAACGGCTCGGAACTGAAAGTTAATCCCTCCGAGCTCCCCGAAGAGCAACAAGACAACTTGACCCGTCATGGCCTGGTGCAGAAAGTGCGCGACTCCTTTGCAAGTGCGAAGGGCAACTTCGAATTTGCCGAAGCAGCGGCGTCGAAGGTAATCAAGCAGCTGCAAGACAATCAGTGGACTGCTTCCCGCGGCTCGGGCGAGAGCAAGCCTCATATTGGGGAGCTGGTTCAGGCTCTCGCCTCCCTCAAGAACCTCCCAATCGAGGTCGTGCAGGCAGCTGTCGAGAAAGCCTCCGACGAGAAGCGCAAGGCATGGCGTAACGCTGCGCAGGTCAAGGCGAAGATCGCCGAGATCCGTGCCGAAGCAGCCCGGAAGCGCGCTGAGACCGCGAAGGCTGAGGAAATCGACCTGGACTTCGAAACCGCGTAATTTCCTTCCACCTACAAGAGAGCCAGAGCCTAAAAACTCTGGCTTTTCTTCTTTCCGGTGAGCTCTCTTCCTACAACCTATAACGCTCATTCACTCTTCTACCTCAAATCAACTGGAGACAAAACATGGCCGCAGATAAACAAGATGTAAGCCTTTCCCTAGAAATCCACAACGCGGATGGCACTCCTTTCGCTACGCAGACAACTACCTACTACGGAGTTGCCCGGGACGCTGTCCATTTGATCGAGGATGAAATCCTCAAGATGCAGGGAAATCTCCTGACTGTCGCAAAGGACATGGCCGAGAAAAAGAAGCAAGAAACAGTGCCTGCCGTCTAGCACCTAGCCCCAACCGAAAGAGCCAGTTCCTAAAAGCGACTGGCTTTTTCTTCGTCCAGAGGAAAGTTGCAGCAGACTATGCCCAATTTCCCTCAAAAATTACCTTCCACAGTCCCGAAAATTCCGCTTGTGAGTGTCAATGGAAGCGTATATGATGGGTTTTTGTGGACATTATATCGGATTTAAACCCCACAAAAAGACCCTAAAAGTAGCGTTGTTCCACAGATTGATTTTTACAGGAGGTAGTATAATGGATAATGAAGGTAAAAAAAGGATAGAACAGGAGCTTCCCGTTCACATGGTTGAATCACTGGAGCGTTATGTGCAGCATCATATCGCACCGGGCAGTTTTCTTGAAGCAGTTATCTGCAATGACCTCAGAAACGCATTAACTAAGGCTGACCCAATCAATAGAAAATTACTTGTCTACTATGTATGGTGGTTAGAAAATGCTGCTCCCGCAGAATCTTATGGAAGCCTCAAGGCCTATCACCAGTGGCTCGAAAAAAGGAAACTGGCCAAATGAAAAGTACACTTACCCTTCTCCTCTTTCTCTCCGCCTGCTCCCTACCAATGGCAGATGCCCGAGACAGCGAGCAACTTGAACAAGACTTCGACCAGCGCGTTACACAAGTCTATCACCAGCATCTGGCGCAAGCTCTGCCCACTCCCGAAGAGACCTATGAAATGAATCAGCGGGCTATTAACAGCCGCAATCAGGCCTACAAGGAGTATCTCCGGCAGACTGCCCCCCGCGAACCTCAGTACATTTGGTCTCCTCGGGGTGAGCTGAAAGGCTGGCAACAGCCCGACGATCAGGGCAATATTCAACAGTACGACCTCGATGGAACTTGGAACGGAACGATCTATGAATAAGTTATATTACTTCCTGTACCATAAGGAAATGATTCGCATTGGCGAGAATCTTCACGTTGGACACTTCGTTTTGGGTAAGCTATTCCAAATCGGAGAACTTCTTTGCAGACTTGATTACAGAGGATAATTAAAATGAGCAAACAGCAATCCTTCCCGACACCTGTATGCACCTGCTGCGATCGCATCGCAAGGGACATTCCCGGAGTCAAAACGGCAGCTCATTTCATGAACCTTACCCCGGAGGACTTTGTCAGGCACCACGACAATTCCTACGACGAGAAGACTGGCGACTTCATCTGTGACGGATGCTTTGCCCTCCAGATTCGGGATGTAGCCCTTACACCTTACGCCTAAGGTCCCACGGCGAGCTAGTTCCCACGAGCTAGCTCCTCGGGCGATCTTGCCCAACACAAGAGGAAAGAAAAAATGGCACAGTGGTCAGAAATTTGGAAGGAGAAAAAGAATCCCTTCGCTCGGAGAATTGCATTATATAATGCTTCGCATATTCCGCCTGCTCCAGCCAAGCCGAAAACTGGCGGAAAGTATCCTCATCTTCAACCTGCTCCCGAAAGGACGTAGCCCCATGTCAATCTACTATAGCCAGCCCAAGAAACCAGTCCAGTCTCCCGAGGAAAAGGAGCGTCTGCGTAAGGCAGCTGAAGCTCTCTTCATGGAGATAGACGAAGAGTTCGGTAAGAAGAAAAAGCCAGCCATTAGTGGATTGGCTGTGCGTACACCGAAGGCGAAGAGCCTTTCTCCGGGAGTAGTCCAAGTCTCCGAGGGGCAGGAGGCGAATCGCATATCTATGCTGATGGGCGAGACCTCCCCCTGGAGGCCTACCGCGCGGGTAGCTCATCTCGTAGTCCAGATCTGCAAGTGCTGCAAGGGAGAGCAAGAGTTTCTCGGGAATGTCCTGATCCGGCACACGCACAAGCTCCGGGGCCATACCTGGGACTGTTCCATCCCGGTAGATGCCTCGCACTCCCTTCTTCCGCAAGTCGTTAACACGACTACTACCTACGTCGAAGAGTGCCCCGCGTGTATTCGCTTCGATATGCATATGCAGCCGGTGGACATCGACAACTTTCAACTTTCACTTTTCTCCTAGGAGACTACATGGCACGAACTGGCCGCCCGAAAGCACTACACCCGAAGAAGAAAACAACCTTCTATCTGGACGAAAAGATAGTCAAGGCTCTCGAGGTAATTGACTATGACCCCTTTCTTGAGCGCAGAACTTACGGCAACAGGAACCATTATGTAGAGGAAGCTATCCGGGAATATCTGGAGAAGAACTTTCCCGAGATCGTAAATAAGTTCTTACAGGAGGAAGATAAGTGATAGGAGCCTGCGATTTTCGGGGCTTGCGAGAGGCCGATTAAGCTGATACAATGGATTTTTCACGTGGGAGATTAACAGTAGTCTCCCCGACAACTTGAAGGAGGTAAAGATGGGATTAGCATTAGATGAATACTGCGTCGAGTTCTATTACAAGGGCAAGTGGACTCACACATTCCGCGTGCAGGCTCTCAGCTTTCTGGACGCTATGGAATACGGACTGGGAAAATTCGCAGACATGAACTGGGAACTGGCGAATGCCGGAGACCCTACGGAAGCTTCTGACGAGGTCCGCGTGGTGACTTCCGCTCGTGCCGCAGAAGCAGTTGCCGAAGCTATCGCCGCGAAAAAGGAGGTGGCGTAAAATGACTGTCAACATCGACGATCTCCGCAAGCGAGTCCTCGCGGGTGAAGCGTACACACGAGAAGAGCTCCGGGAGGCTATTGCTGCCCTCCGGGGCGAGCGTGTAGCCGTAGCCACTAACACGACAGCTAAGCGTCAGGTAACTAAGGGCATGTCCGATGACGAGCTGGATGACGACTTTATGAGCATCGTCGCGCAGGTGCAGGAGGAAAAGAAATGAAAGCTTTGTGGTGTACGCTATTTCATCGAGCTTGGTATAAAATTACCGGAGAAGATAATATCTGGTACGGTGAGTATACTTGCCAAAAGTGCGGAAGGAAATTCACACTATGAGCTTCGACCTTTCCATTCTGAACGATGACGGCTCCGCCCCATATCTGCCGCAACAGGAGCCAGTCGTCCTCCACTCCTCTTTCCCGGAGCTGATCGACAATACGGCTCGAGAGCAGTTCTTCGTCTGCCCGCAGAAATTTTTCCGCAGCACTATTCAGAAGCTTGGTCCGCGTTGGACTTCCCCTCACCTACATTTCGGGGGAGCTTTCGCAGCCGGGCTGGAAACTATGCGGAAGAGCTTCTACGATGATCAGGCAACAGAGCAGGAGGCCTTAGACAACGGGCTGATAGCAGCTATCAAGTACTGGGGGGATTACCAGCCACCAGAAGATAGCGTGAAGAACTTCGATAATCTGCTCCTTGCCCTAGTCCATTACGCTGAGACTCGTCCCCTGTCCAAAGATCATATTAAGCCCCTGAAGCTCTCCTCCGGGAAGCACGCAATTGAGTTCACTTTCGCGGTGCCTATCCCTAACACAGTCCACCCAGAGACTGGCAATCCTATCTTGTACGGAGGTCGCTTCGACATGTTCGCGGAGTTCCAGAATGCTCCCTTCGTAGAGGATGATAAAACGACCTCCCGGCTCGGACCTAGCTGGATGAAGCAGTGGACTTTGAACAGTCAATTCACTGGTTACTGTTGGGCAGCGGGAGTAGTTGGTATGCCAGTCGTCGGAGCAATCATCCGGGGTCAGTCCATTCTCTCCAAGTCCTTCGAAAACGCTGAAGCTATCATCTACCGCCCGAAGTGGCAGATCGAACGGTGGCTTAACCAGCTTATCAACGATGTTAACAGAATGGTTAAACACTGGAGACTGTGGCAGGCTACGAACAATGAAGCAAGCTTCGACTACGCCCTTGGAACTGCTTGCGCGGCTTACGGAGGATGCGAATTCCTCCGCCTTTGCTCTAGTCCTAATCCTGAGTCCTGGATTCCGACAGACTACAAGAACAAGCACTGGAATCCTCTCGCGAAGGACCCGGAGGCAGAGAACGGAGGCGAAAAGTGAGTTACCTCATCGGAGTGCTTATTGGAACTACCGTCGGAGCCTTTGATCTAGGACCTTTCACTTCGCTCGTCCTAATCGTAGGTCTTTGCCTCGTAGTCTGGAGACTGGTGAACTAATGGCTACCAGACACTTCTTCATTCGGGATCAGTACATCGGGCAAGCCCCGGCGCACCTCGCTCCGGTCTTCAATGAGGTCCACATGTCTACAGGCAAAGCCTTCTTCTGCCCGAAGTGTTCCGAAGTCTGGGCACTATCCCCGGTCGAAGGCCAGGAGACATATGTCGAGCACCTCCCCTGCGAGAAGCACGAAGCTACTCCCTCCCGCCCTACTCCGGGCTGTCTCTACCTCCCATGGGATGAGGATTGGAACAAGGCCCTGCCAAAAGAAATACTTGCCAGGGATTTTTTAATCATGTATCAATTACAAAGGGTTAACGATGAATAATCAGACGGAAATTCACCACGTGAAAGTGACGCCAAAGTTCAATATCCCCGGCTCCAAGACTCTCCTGATGGGAGACGCCGGAACTGGCAAGACACACGTTCTCAGAACATTGATCGAAGCAGGCCTTGAGGTCTTTGCAATCTTTACTGAGCCCGGAATGGAGGTCGTCGCAGATATTCCTTCAGACAAACTCCACTGGAACTATATCAGCCCATCGACTGTTTCTTGGGAAACGATGATTGACAGCGCGAAGAAAATCAACACGCTTGACTTCAAGACCCTGACATCTCTCCCGCACATTAACAAGGGGCAACACAAGGAGTTCATGGATTTATTGGTAGCTATGTCCAATTACGTGGACAAGCGCACTGGCAAAGAGTATGGCCCGGTAGACAACTTCGATCAATCCCAAGTCCTGTGGATAGACAGTCTCTCAGGCATTAACAATATGGCTATGAACCTCGTAGCCGGGTCCAAGCCCATGAAGTCTCCCGCTGATTACGGCGTAGCTATGGACAACCTCGAGAACTTTATCGAGAAAGTCTGTAATGATCTGAAGTGCCACGTAGTAGTCGTAGGCCATATCGAGAAAGAGACTGACGAACTGACCGGAGGCATCTCCACAATGATCAGCACGATCGGGAAGAAACTGGCCCCGAAGATTCCAAAGCTTTTCTCAGACGTGATCCACACCAAGCGGGTAGACACAAAGTTCTACTGGTCTACAGTCACCCCGAACACTGTGCTGAAGGCCCGGAACCTTCCGTGGGCAGATAACATGCAACCATCCTTCGTCCCCTTGATACAGAACTGGAGACGTAAGAACGAGACGGCGGGCGTCTAGCGAGGCAGCAGGTGCCTAACCTGACCGTGGTAGCAATCGGCTTAATTGCTACGGAGGCAGCCAGACTGGAGTCATTGCATCCAGCCCTTTGCCAGATAGTAGTCAGTAGAAATTAGGCCAATCAGTGGGGATTGGTCTATAGGAGAAGTCTCCGATCTGCAGTCTAGTGTCTGGTTTCTGGTGATGCATACAGGGCACGAAGTATGGCCCCTGACCAAAAGCCATCCCTCTTTTTAACCGTGACTTTATTTAACCTTAATTTTTATCTGACTAATTTTTATAGGAACCTTATACCATGGCATCCGTATTCAATCCCGAGACCTTCTTGAACACGACCTTCGACGAGTCCTTTTCCACAGCCCGTATCCCCGTGCCTGAAGGCGAATACACCGCAGTCATTAAAGAGATTAAACCACGCACTGCGAAGGAGCGAGCAGTTCTCGATGTCATCTATGGCATAGACGATCCGCATGTAGCTGAGGTCACTGGTTTCGAGTCTCCCCAAGTGCGTCAGTCGATTTTCCTCGATCTAACGCCTACCGGCGGCTTGGCAATTGGTGAAGGCAAGAACATCGGTTTAGGCAAATTGCGCGAGGCTTGTGGTCAGAATCAGAAGGGCAAAGCTTGGCAACCCGGACTCCTGGTCGGGCAAGTCGTCAAGGTGAAGGTCGCTCATCGAACTTATGAAGATGAAGTCCAAGCCGACGTGAAAGCAGTAACGGCACTCGACTAATAACAAGGTAGTTTAAAGCAAACTGACTAGGCGGGCGGCAACCCGCCTAGTTTCTTTTGGAGGACTTGAAACATGGGGTTAGTTGCAGAATTTGTTACTATCCAAGCAGAAATAAAAAGACAGACGGAGAAAGCTATCTGTATAGAATATCACGAGGAGTTAATCTGGCTTCCCCGCTCACAGATCGAGCAAATTAACTTCGTAGCTGGTGAATGGGCTCCGAAAATCACCATGACGGCCTGGATTGCTAAAGAGAAGGAGATAATATAATGGCTTCACCTTTTAAATTCTCTGCGCCTGATATTTGCACTGAGATACTGAAAAAAGAAGGTGGGTACTGGGAGCCTATAGTGACAAACGTTCCTTTATTCGGGACAGACATGGATTTTATTCAGCCCGAGTATCATGCCTATAGATTCAAATCAGGCCGTATATGGGACGTAGTAAATGGCTGGCGAGATCAAGTTAAGCAGCTATCAGCCAGTGGTGTTGTGGCTACAGTAGCCACAGTGCCAGTAAAAGAAGCATCTGCTGCCCGCACTTTCTCCACCGGAGCAACTCGAGACACAGACAATGGAAAACTTGATTATGAAGCCTTTCTATCCCCTCTCGTTCTTGAGCGCTACGCTCAGTACATGCATAAAAACCGTGTTCAATCTGATGGCCGATTGCGAGATGGCGATAATTGGCAGAAGGGAATCCCGCAGGAGGTCTACATTAAATCAGCGTGGAGGCACTTCATGGACTGGTGGCAGCTGCATAGGCAACTTAAATCTGCCTCTCCAGTCGAAATGGAAGAAGCCCTTTGCGCCCTTCTCTTTAACATTCAGGGGTATCTCTTTGAGCAACTCAATAAACGAGGCGAGTGTGAAAGTGGGCCAATCCCGGAAGCACTCGGCGCTAGAAAGCGCGATTAATATTCTGGTGGGGATCGGGGTAGCCCTTTTAACTCAGTTACTTATCTTTCCCCTGTTTGATATTCACATTTCAACCGCAAGCCACATCGGTATCACGCTGATATTCACTGCAGTCTCTTTCATCCGGTCTTATTACCTGCGGCGACTTTTTAACTACTTACACTTGAAGGATATATTATGACAGAGATAGAATTAAACCATGCTCATATGGTTATGAATCTTGCTAAGCCAGGCGAAGATATTATGACAGGTCTTAACCCGGTTAAGGTAGATATGATGCATGCAGCTGTCGGCATCTCGGGAGAGGCCGGGGAATTGCTGGATGCTATCAAAAAGCATGTCATCTATAATAAACCTCTTGACTTCATGAATGTGGTGGAGGAACTAGGCGACCTCGAATTTTACCTTGCGCAACTCCGCTTCAATCTGGGCATTGGTCGGAGCGAGACTCTTAAACATAACATGGATAAGCTCGAAAAACGTTACGGAGGCTCCTACTCCGACGCTGCTGCTCAAGCCCGTGCTGATAAGGAAGAAGGGAAATGAACTTAGTCAATATTCACGACATAAAGATTCCCGAAAATCGTCAGCGGAAAGAGTTCGCCCGGAAGGATCTAGATGACCTGAAGGTCTCCATTCTCTCCAAGGGACTGCTCCACCCGCCTGTAGTCCGTAACGATGGCGTCACTCTTGTCGCCGGTGAACGTAGGCTCCGTGCATTGAAGGAGCTCAATCAAGAAGAAGGCCTTATCGTCTACCACGGCGAAGTATTGCCCGACAACTTCATCCCTGTCAACAAGCTCGCTGACCTCGACCCTCTTGAGGTGATGGAGGCCGAGCTCGAGGAGAACGTCATCCGGGTGGACCTCACGTGGCAGGAGAAAGCTCACGCGACGAACAAGCTTAAAACACTCAGAGCTGCGCAGGCGGAGAAAGCAGGCAAGACTCACACTGTCTCTGACCTTACTGAGGAAATCCGGGGGACTAAGGATGGGGGTCACGGTAGACTTGTGAAGGAGCTGCTTGTTCTCGGGGAGAACCTCCACATTCCCGAGGTCGCCAAAGCCAAGACTCAAAAGGAAGCTGTCAAAGTCCTTAGAAAAATTAAAGAGACTGAGTGGCGCGCCGAGCTAGCCTCCAAAGTAGACCTCAAAAAGGTAGAGCATGACATTCGCCTCGGAGATATGTTCCATCTCACCCCCACACTCCCTGATGACTATTTCGACCTAATCCTCGCGGACCCTCCTTACGGAGTTGACGCGGATTCCTTCGGGGATATGTCAGACACTGGCCATAACTACAAAGATGACTGGGAGACAGCTCATGCTATATACAGGTTCATTGCGATCGAAGGCTATCGCATTGCGAAAAAAGAAGCCCATTGCTACATCTTCTGCTCCATTGAGCACTTCCAAAAAATATCGGCTGAGTTCGATTTGGCTGGATGGGATGTCTGGCCGCGTCCTCTCATTTGGAATAAAGGAAATGGTATGCTCTCCCGCCCGGAGCATGGCCCAAGGTATACGTATGAGTGTATCTTGTTCGCTTCCCGAGGAAATCGGAAAGTACTGTCAGTGCGAAACGATGTCATTACCGTGTCAGGAGATAAGAGACTATCTCACGGCGCTCAAAAGCCGGTTGACCTCTATGTCGATCTTATATCCCGCTCGTGTTTACCAGGAAATCGAATCTTTGATCCCACGGGTGGAAGCGGAACTACAATCAGTGCCGCAGCCCAGACTCGTTGCATCGCTACTCTCTTCGAAATTGATCCCGGCAACTTCAACATCTGCTTGGGACGGCTCAAGGACGATTCACTAGACCAGATTGACTTGGAACTGGAGGAAGAGGAATGAGCGTAACAGTTCCCTCTCACGGCCCAGCGCAGGCAAAGGTCCTGATCATAGGTGAGCATCCTTCTGTCGAGGACGAGCGCAAGATGAGGCTCTTTTCTGGTTCGGCTGGAAATGAGTTTATGAAGATGCTGCAGGAAGCCGGGCACCTTACCACGGAGATCAGATATACCTCACTTCTGCGGTCTAGGCCTTACAACAGTCAGATGAAATATGTCTGGACAAAGGACTCGGCGGAGGCGAAAGTCTGTATCCCCGGAGCTAAGAAAATTGACGGAGCCTATTACGCCAAGGACTTCTATGAGCAGGTAAAGCATATTTGGACTGAGATAGAAGAAAATCAGCCGAATGTAATCGTACCTCTCGGAGATGCTGCCCTATGGCTTTTGACTAAAGAAAATAGTGTTAACAAGTGGCGGGGGTCAATTATGACCTACGAGAATGGCGTGGATGAGCCTTTCAAAGTCATCCCGACCTACACTCCTTCCCAGATCATGCGTATGTGGGAGTGGCGAGCCTTTGCAGTGCGAGATCTAGAGCGTGCCCGGACCGAGAGCTTGTATCCCGAGATACGAACTCCGGACTACCGGCTGAAAATTCGCCCTACATTTGACGAGGCGAATAATATTCTAAAAACTTTGTACTACAAGGCTACGTACTCCCGGGAACCTATGCGTCTGGTGGCTGATATCGAGACCATAGCTCGACACATCGCTTGCATTGGAATAGCTTGGTCTGAGACTGATGCTGTGTGCATTCCCTTCATGGATGCGAAGCATAGCCACTACTACACTCTGGAAGAAGAGACAACTATCGTTTGGAGACTTAAATCCCTCCTTACCCATCCAAGAATTGAGGTCGAATGGCAGAATGGAGTGTATGATGCTCAGCACATCATTAGACACTGGGGCTTCCGTCCAAAGATTAGCTTCGATACGATGCTGGCTCAGCACTCCATCTTCCCAGGCATTCCCAAGGATTTAGGGTTCCTCGCTAGCCTCTACTGCAAGCACTATGTCTACTGGAAAGATGAGCTGACTGACTACAAATCCCTCCCGAAGGACCTAGATCAGTTCTGGCTGTACAACGCGAAGGACTGCGTGAATACCTTTGAGATCGCCGGGACCCTCCGGCCTCTTGTCAAGCAGCTAGGCTTCCAGGATCAGTGCGACTTTGTTCACCAGACAAATAACCATCTCCTCACTATGATGGTCCGTGGCTCCAACATTGACAAGGGGGAGAAGAATCGTCTAATGCTAGCCCTCCAGCCTGAGATACAAAAGCGGGAGGAAGAGATCAATTATCTGGTGTCCGGGGAACTGAACATATCCTCCCCGAAACAGATGAAGGAGCTCTTCTACGACCAGCTGAAAATGAAAGTCGTCCCGCATAAGAAAACGCACAAACCTACTACCGATGGGCAAGCCCTAGAAGTATTCGGGCAGAGAGAGCCAATTCTTAAGCCTCTTGTCCATTTAATTGAAGAAGCCCGATCCATCGGAGTGTTTTACTCTACCTTCGTAATGATGCAGCTGGACAAGGATGGACGTATGCGTTGCTCCTTCAACGCGGCAGGAACGGAAACCTATCGCCTGTCCTCTTCGAAAAATGCTTTCGGCTCCGGGGGAAATCTCCAGAACTGGCCAAAGGGAACTGAGGATGAGGACGTAGCTGTTGGACAATTCGTGTTTCCTAACCTTAGAAAGATGGTAGTTCCTGATCGTGGGTACGAGCTATTTGATGTTGACTTGGCCGGGGCTGATGCTCAGGTCGTAGCGTGGGAGGCGGAAGATGATGACCTTAAAGCTAAGTTCCGAAGCGGAGCTAAGATCCATGCTCTCAATGCTAAGGACATATACGGCAGCGATGCAGGCCCAGACGGAAAGAAGGCGCCTTATTACAAACGAGCAAAAATGGGTTGTCACCTTACGAATTACGGGGGAAAGCCGCCTACCCTTTCCAAGGCCCTAGGCATGACTATCCACGAGTCCGAGTTATTTCAACGGCGCTGGTTCCAGATGCATCCGGGGATTAAGCAATGGCATCTTGAGGTAGAAAATTCCCTGATGACTACCCGATCAGTTCGTAACAAATTCGGCTTTCGTCGTTTCTACTTCGACCGTATAGAAGGCCTCTTGCCTCAAGCCCTCGCGTGGATACCTCAGTCCACTATCGCCATCGTCAGTCTTAAAGGTCTGTGCAATATCGCTGAGGCTAATACCTCAATGGAGCTTCTTATACAAGTTCACGATTCTATCGTAGGCCAATATCCGAAAGACCACCGCTTTATTAACCTTCCTATTATGAAAAAGTGTCTTACCGTACCTGTCCCTTATTCCGATCCCCTTATAATTAGTACCTCCATCGACCTCTCCACGAAGTCTTGGGGAGATCTTAATACATATACATGGAAAGAGCTTGGTGTGGAATAAATGTAGGGATTATATCTAATATAATATCCACATTAAGTCAAATAACAGAGGAGAAGAAGTGAGTGAGCGCAAAACAGATAACTGGCTCAAGGCATTCATGTCCTACGCCTCCTACGGAGAGGCTCCACTCAAAACATTATTCTGGACAGGTGTGTCCACATTGGCAGGTGCCTTACGTCGTCAAGTATGGATCGACCAGAACTATTTCCAGTGGACGCCTTGTTTCTACATTGTCCTTGTGGCACCTCCAGGTATCATTAGCAAATCCACAACAGCCAATATTGGCATTAACCTACTGCGAGAGATCCCCGGAATCAAGTTTGGGCCAGATGTCGTTACTTGGCAAGCACTGGTTGAGACTCTTGGTAAATCCACCGAGATGGTTCTTGAGCCCAAGACAGGGGACTATCATACCATGTCCGCTATCACCATCGCCTCAAGTGAGTTCGGAACTTTCCTCGACCCGAACGACAGAGGAATGGTGGATGCACTGGTTAGCCTCTGGGATGGACAAAAAGGCGTATTTGAAAAAGTCACGAAGCACAGCGGCTCGGATTCTGTCGAGAACCCGTGGATCAATATTATCGCCTGCACCACTCCCGGCTGGATTGCGGGAAACTTTCCAGAATACATGGTTGGGGGAGGCTTCACGTCCCGCTGCATCTTTGTCTACGCCGAGAAAAAGAGACAACTGGTGGCTTACCCCAAGCTTGCTACCCCAGAAAATTTCCTCGAGCAGCGGGCAGACCTCATCCACGATTTAGAGATAATTTCTAAGATGGTCGGAGAATATCACTTATCGCCTGAGGCATACGCTTGGGGAATAGACTGGTATGAAAGGCATTGGGCGAGCAAGCCAGAACATCTGGACGATAGCCGTTTCGGTGGGTACCTTGCCAGAAAACAGACTCATATCCATAAGCTAGCTATGGTTCTCGCCGCTTCAGAAACAAGCGAGCTTATTATTAAGCCAGAAAATCTAGAATTTGCCGAGGGGATGACGACAGCTCTTGAACGTGATATGCCTATGGTCTTTTCTACTATTGGCCAGACTGACATAACTCGTGGACAATCGGAACTAGTTAGTATAGTATTGGAAAAACAGCGTATACCACAGTCTTACCTTTACCGATTACTGTACCGAACTATGTCTGCCCAAGAGTTCCACAACGCGCTTAATTCAGCCGTACTAGCAGGATACATTAGGATCGAAGGTGGGGGCCGAGACAATATGATAGTAGCTCTCGAAGCCCGCCCACAAACAGGAGACTAAAATGGCTTACAATGTCGTAATAAAGAGAATCAACGCGCTGGGCTTCTGCTGCCCGTTTATTTATTTCCATACAGTGCGCTTTGCCACTCCCGCAGCAATAGCTGAAGAACTAGGCGTCCACCGCAGGACAGTACGCAAGTGGCGGAGCGCCTATAGGAATGACAAGTTACTTTGTTGGCAGACTAGAAACTGTTTCTTGACTACTCAGAAAGCACCTGTGCGATATCACGGTTCAAGCCCCGTACCCGCCGAGGGTCTCGATCTTGCTCTAGTCGACGAATAGATCGGGTGCTGTTTCTAGTATATTCGCGGAGTTCCTTGTTCGTCAGTCTTAGGCTCGGGTGAGGAATTTCCGCGTTATATTCCGCAATAGCTTTAAACACATCTTCCCTTACAGCTGGTTCCCTGTCCTCAAAGGCTTTCAGATATGACTTCTTCAATCCCAACCGCCGACCGTTCCAGTACTCCGCTTGTTGCCTCTTTAAGGATTCAAGCTCTTGAAACTGCGCAACCTCAGAAAGGCGGAATCCTGTTCCTATCAGGGCCAGCTCTTTTACAGTGGGCTCTCTCAAATTCCCATTCTCATCCCGCAATATACGCTCTCCTTTTCCGGACTTTACTCCAGAAGAGGATGCCATTACCATACGAGCTACTGAACCTGCAGCGCCCGGTAGATTCTTACCTAGTTCTTTCGCGTCGAGGTTATCAGACATTCCAAGCCCTACTCCACTCTTCACCACTCCCCCAAACGGCCCGGAGAGTTCCTCAAACGCTTCCCCGACAAATTCCTTCCAGTTATCCGCATGAGGATTTATCAGACCTAAGCCCGGAAGAGGCTTGCCTAGACTATAACTACCGGATAGGTCTGTCCCTAGCACGTCGTGCAAGAAGCCACGTTGAATCACCTTGCGCCAGTACATCGACTCAATTCCCACTGCCTCCTTCAGGAACCTGTGACCTTCCACACGGACATTCTCACCAGTCCCGAACTTGGACCACATCTTCTGAAGGAGTTCGACGATTGCTTCCCCGAACGGTACGCCCTCTGCGCCTGACATTGCCAAAAATATCAGCCACATACGCATGGTCATACCACCAAAGGCGCTGCGGGGTGTCTCTCCTCTATTCCGAGCTTCTTGCCGAATGCCTCGTTCGTAGCCTCCGCTCATTATCCAAAGCATGTATTGTGGATATGATAGAAAGATCATGAACAAGCTCTTCTTCCCCCGGAGAATCTCCGGCCTATTCCCTGAAGCATAGTCATTCTGGAGCAGTCTCGTTTTCCTAGAGGCTGCTTCGTAGGCCGAGGCTCTAGCATCTTCCAGTGTCTTTCCTTGAGCTAGGAACCTTTGCCTCTCAGCTCGATAAATCGAGAGCAGTGTCACATTCCTATTACCCGTCTCTACTGCCTTGAACGGGAACATTCCCAGGTCAACAAATGCCCTAGCCGCCTTCCCTGCTAGTGTAGGCCGAATGCGCCTCGCCAGATTCCCGGCATTAGCCAGCCCACTCATGAAGTAGCCAAAGCCCTGGTCAATCAGGCCATCTTCCAGCGCCTTGTTCTTTGCCCAATGCTCATCCGCGGTCAATTGCCCAGACACTAGATCCTTCATCGAGCCAGCCATCAGCGCATTGCCTCTCAGCTCCCCGTAGTCTGCTGTCATAGCTGCCCAAGTTTGAAAGAGGCCTGTGGCATTCATCAGGGCCGTCTTCGGAGCATACATCAGGTAGGTCAGAGCAATCACACTCCGAGTCTGGAACCATTCCTCCATCGGGTGCATGATGAACTGCTGAGTCTTAGTCATAGTGTCCAGTACCCTTTGCTTCTCCCTAGCTCCAGCCACATCTCCATTCCGCTTCAGCTCATTCATCTCAGATCTGGTCCATGCCCTAGCCCGGCTCATTCTCCAGCCGTAGTTCATTTTCGAGGTAAAATTCGCGGAGTCCTCAATCCAGTTGGCATAGTTCCTCAAGATATCCTGACTGGCCCCTGCAATCCTCGAGGCATCCCGCTCCAGTCTACTGAAAGCTTTCTCCTTTCGCAAAGGCAGCATCGCGTCCCCGATAGCCTCTAGCTGCTCCCCGGTAAACTCCCCAGTATCAGATAGAGTTTCAATAAAGTCCTTCGGGAGAATTAGCTGCGGGCCAACTTTATCCTCAATCTTATTCCAGCGAATGTTATCTTTCCCTACACCAGACTTCTGCAACTTCCTGATCGCTGCGTCCTGCTCCGCGGCAGATTCAAAGTGCCCGAGCCAGACTAGCTCCCTCTTCCCTTCTTCATTCTTATCATAGACCTTGACCACGAAGTTCCCGTAATGTGACTGAGGAACGAATGGCGTCTTCCGCCATTGCCGGGCAAGCTCCCGAATCTCAAAGCTTCTTTTCTGCACCATCAGCTTATTTCGGCCATAGCGCATTTCCACTACAGCAATCGAGGTATTCTCTATTATCTGAATATGCTCCAGTATAGAATTCTTAATTTCAAGTATAAGTTGTGCCAGCTTAGTGCCTTCCGGAGTCGTTCCATCTATCCCCCTATCTTTCAGATATTGTTGAAAGGCTATTCCCGGCTTGTGCTGCCATTTCCCTGTAACCGGGTCTTGTTCCAAGAGCGTCATATGCCCGCCGGAGTGCCACTCATCCAGCAGAACTTTCTCCACTAGTTCCGCATCACGCCTGCTCAAATCCTCCCATTTTTTCGCTATGTCAGTCCCTTTCTTTAGCATATTATTCTTCATAGCCATGAGCTGGTTCTGCAGCATCGTAAAGGACTGGACTCCGGGGTCATCAGCAGTATGAGATATCTGCTGCATTTGCAATAGCACTTGCGCCTTATCCCGAGCGAAGTCTAGAGCCCGCTGCCAAAGCGTAGCTTGTCTACCTTCCCCGATGGAATCAAGAGTCTCTTGTAAGGAAGGGTCAATGTCCAGTTTAGGCTTGCTCTTGTTCAAGTCCTCCAGTTCATAAGCTACATCAAGCAGCTGTCCCCGATTGACCATTTGAATAAGCTCTCTCCGGTAGTTGCTCTTCTCGTCCGGGATAGCAGCTTTCACTAATTCCCTCATCCGAGCTTTCGCTTCAGGATCTTCTGACAAAGCTTCCAGACTATTAATCGCTTCTTCTTGCGACAATTCCTCTTGCGCTTTGACCTCCGAGACAACCTCCTTCACCAGTTCTTCGCTAGTCGCTTTCGGCTTAGGAGCTTTCTCCTTCACAGCTTTTTTCCTTGGAGCCTTCTTCTTCACTTCCTTCACTGCAGTCCTTGCTGCCTTCGCCTCATGCAGGCCATCTACCCATTGCTGGAAGCTTACTCCCGGCTTAATTACTGTTGCTCCCGAGACTCCTTTGGTGGTCTTGAGCATTTTGAAGAACTCTCGCAGGGACTGGAGGGCTTTCGCGAAATAAGTTCCGAGCAATGTACCCTGATCAATTCGGTTAGCGTGCGCGTAACGGGAGAATTGCTCCGCCATGTACTCGTTGAATTGAAGATAATACGCCTCCGCCGCTGTATTTGACTCAGCTTCTGACACATTTGCATTCCTTCCCATTGCGTGGATAAGTGTAAGTGCAGGAACCTGATTTAAGGGAGTGCTGGATAGCTTCGAGTCGCCAGTCCTTTTCCCTTCTCTCCGAAGAACTTCCTTCGCGTGAGAGTACAGACTCCGCTCCTGTTGCTTCATTAGGTCCTTGCCTAATTTCCAAGTTCCGAGCCATTTCTCGACGAGTTGCTCCGCGCTCATTTTCCCAGACAGAACGGCAGCTTTCATTGTCTGGTAGTCGCGGATTACTGCGGCCTCCGCAACAGGCATTTCCAGTAACTGTTGCTCTGTGTACAGCAGGCCATTGTCCAGCGAGGAGATAACATTCTGATGTTGCTGCGGCATACTCTGAGCAAAAGAAGCCATTACTAGCGCATGACCAAACTCATGAGTCAGAGCCCCGAATGTCTGTTGCTGAGTAAAGGAGTTATAACCAGTCCCGGGAAGTCGCCCGAGCATGACTCCGTCCTTCGTAGCATTCTCAGCTCTCTCAGAACGAACCAACTCCCTCGGAGTAATAATGTGGATTCCAGTCTGCGATTGCTGGTAGCCGCCGACAGCTTCTCCTTTCAATCCTCCCAGGTTTAGAACTATCCGCGAGCCCTGTGGCATCCAGCGCTCAGACCACTGCTTGATCGTAGTGCCGAGCGCCTCCGTGTAGGCAGGGGAGAATTGATCCTCGTTCCCGCCGAGCAGTACGACACTGTCTGGAGCTACCCGGGCCTGTGAAAGGGACAATCCTATCTGCTCAGGATTTGAGCTCCAAGCAATAGGGCGCTGGCTAGGAGCCAGTTGGTTAGGGTGACTCTCTCGGGCACGTCTCTCAGCCACTTCGCGAGACATACCGCGGTCCATATCATGCTGTATCTGCGTCTCAATTTCATTAGCGAAGTCCTCGGGCTGCTTATAGACGGGATCAGTTAATATACTGTCAAGGTCAAGTATATCCGCCTGAGCTACTGGATCAGCCGGGATTGCGTCAGTCCCCGTAGCTCTATTCTTCTCAATCTGCGCGGCGAGCTTTTCCTCTTCCTCGGTAAGAGGTTTGTCGGGAATGTGCTGATGCGGCAGTTCTGTTTCCGCAGCTACTATATCCTCCACCGGGACTCCTGCAGCAGCTTGCGTCAGACTGGTTTGCAGATCAGTCATCGCGTCAGCTTTAAATTGCTCTAGGTCTGCTTGTCTTTTTGCCTCTTTTCTCGACGCGAAAGAATCTTGTATCTTTTGCTGGCTTCCAGCAATAGCAACTGTACCTCCAGCTGCGAAAGGCGTGGTAAGTGCTGTATCAACCACATCGGACCCAAGCTCTGATAGGAACTCAGGAATAGGCTTATCAGGGTGAGCATATACTTGATCTGAAGTCTTTTGTAAAATTGTTGTAGGAATTTCTGTCAGTTCTTCTCGAGCTATAAACTTCCCGGCGGTTTTCGCCAGCGTATCTTTGCCCAAGTCCTTGAGCAAGCCGACTGTGGGGATAGCTTCAAGTACTCCCTCCACGCCAGCTTTAATATTCGCATTCTTCGTGGCATTTTCCAGTGAGACAGGTATATCCCCCATAGGGTTAGGAGTCCTGTCCTCAGCAAAGCTTTGCCCCTTAGTCATTCCCATCGCAGGGACGAGTGCTGCCTCCGGCCGTCTCGTAGCCACAGCTGTCACCAATCCGGGAAGATTTTGAGCTATCGACTGTGTCGCTCCGGTGGCAATCTTCAGGGGCAAGGAAGGATTCTCGGGAGTGACAGCTTTAAGCGCAGCTTTATTGTCCTGCAGCTCCTTTTGTGTCTGAGCTATCTCCTCGGGACTGGCTTTAGCGAAGAGAGGATTAACTGGAAGGTTCCCGATAGGAGCACTCATCACTGGGTCAGGATTCTCTTGCCGAAAAAGCTTCAGTCCGAGTAGCCCCCTTTGCACGCTTGGTCCAATGCTTTTACCTATGCTACTTACCCCTTCCGATGAAAGCAGATTTGTTTTCGGAGCTTGCTCACTATCCCCGAAAGGATTCCCGGATTGCTCCGAGTCCCCAAAGGGATTAGCACTTTGCTCTACATCACCGAAAGGGTTAGCCATTTAGTTCTTCCTTATATAAGTCTTTCCGTCAGGTCCTTGGTAAGCTTCCCCGACCTTGGCCGAGTTCCGAGCCTGAGCCCAAGCGTCTTTCCCCGGCTCTTGTTCAGTCCCTTGTCCGCCGCCATTAGCTACTTCCTGCATAACAGCCATAGCCGCATTGTACTCCGGGCTACCGGGATCAGCGTTATTCAGGACATTCTGAGCAGCTTGAACTCGTACAGAATTCTGACTCTTCACTCCACGACTCAACAACATCTGAGCAATCCGCTGGTTATAAGCTTCCGGCGCTTCCCCTTCCATCTGTGGATTAGCTGTCCTCATTAGCCTTTCATCCTGAGCAATTTCCGCTTCTTTTGCCCCACCAACAGTATTCTTCTTGTCCCTGAAATATTTCCCGTGGTCAGCTTTATACTGTCTATCTGAGGCACTACTTGCTAGCTGGTCATCCAACAGGGTCTGCTGATTATCCACAGTGAACTGATCCTGCGCGTTCTTCAGTTCCTTACCCCTAGTCACTAGAGGCCTATCTTCCCGAGCAAACTGCTGGTCCTGCTGGAGTCCTTGAGTCTGTGCCTGAGCCTGCCCCGTTTGCGCTTGAGTCTGCTCAATATTAGCCTCATTCAACAATCGTTGTTGTTCTAGCTTCTGTTGCTCCATCTGCTGCTGAGCCTGATTACTACTCATAAAGCTATGCGCGAGAGTTCCCAGTTGCAATGCTCGACCAATTCCTCCAGCCATTGTCTCGCCCATATCCGGACCTCGCATCATTTGCGCTGCAGTCATAAAGGCAGCTGTTCGGAGCGCGGGATCGTTCCTTATTCCATCGATAAAGCCCATCCACCCGGTCTTTCTCTGCTCCATTTCCTGCGGAGTAGTCGGAGGAGTTTGCGCCTGTGGCTGTTGAGGCTGGAGAGTCTGCTGGAATGCACCAGCCTGCTGAAAATTGACTGGTCGCCCTCCTCCCATAATATCTGCAAATCCAGGCATATTAACCTCCTAGCAATTGAGCCAGTGAAGGCCGCTGAGCATTGACCTGCGGGAGGCCCATTTGCGCAGTCTGTACCTGCCCCGGACGAGGTCCAAGACTAGCCCCCGGGAAGTGCAAGGGCTGCGGCTGACTCATTTGCGCCAGTATCCCGGCCTGATTAGCATTGAGTCCTATAGGCATTCCCGGAGCAGCTGAAGCAGGAGCAGCCGCACTCGGCATAGCCATCATAGGATTTTGTATCCCTTGAGGTACCGCTCCCACGTTCGGATCTAGTATTCCCGCGAAAGCTCCAGGCGCAAGTGTCCCCGGATTGTTCGGACCAATGACTGGAGGAGGAGCCTTCATAGCTGCCATTGAAGCTAGGTTCCCAACTTGCTCAGGGTTCGCACTAAGTAATTTCAGCAACATACTTGGATCAAACATTTCTATCTCCTTAGAACAATCCCATTAAGACACCGAGTCCACCGCCTACAGCCATTCCGAGAGGACCAAGCGGTGCTCCCATCATAGCCCCGGATAGGCCTCCTCCAATAGCGCTCATAGCCTTACCACCTCCTCCCTGATTCACATTGTTCGTAGCGGTAGTGCTTGGCGCGGCTATTCCATTTACCAGATTGGCATAATTCTGCACCGGGATAAAGGAGCGATTTAAATCAAACTCCCTCCCTGCGGCATTGTAGTTCTCCAGCATCTGAGCAAAGCCTTCGTTCTGCGCACCGATAGCTGAAAGCATATTCGCTGGCATAAGGCCCGCTTGAAGTGCGCTCGGGGCCAAACCCAAAGTCCTCGCGAAAGTATCTTGTCCCTTGTTAAAGGCGTCAGATGACATTCTCGTAGATACGTCCCCGATATCTGTAGTCAGCCGACTAGTCGCAATACCTTCCGCTATCCCTTGCCGGGTTCCTCCGAACTGCCCATTAGCAATAGAGCTACTCCTGATCTGCGAAAGTGCCCCGCCGGGATCACTGAAATTCCTGACCATGGGGCGAATAGCTGCGTCAATAGCTCCAGCCAGATGCGGATTGCTATTAACATCCATAGCCCCTGTCAGCCCGTAGTTAACAGCGCTAGCTATATTATCCGCTGTGCCTTGCCCTGCTCCGGTCGCAAAATTCCTGACCATATTCTGCGCAGCGATAGTATCAGCTGATGGACCTATCGGCTTCGCGGCAGGATTTCCGGCATTTTGGAAAGCAGTATTCTGTTGATCGAAAGCTGATTGTCCTGCCTGAAATAGCTGATTTCTCGCGGCGGTCTCTTCAGGGCTAAAGACCTGCTGCGTAGTCGTCGAGGTAGACTTAGGGGTTTTGCTGCTGCTCATAGTCGCATCCCACTGGTTTAATTGTCAATACTTCGTAAAGTGTCTTGAGTCCACGCTTTCTCAGCAATCTTGCCATAGACGGACGGCAGCAGACCTCTGCCTCATCTATTCCATTCCCGATCATCCACTGACTCATCCACGGCCAGAATTCCCAGCCGTATTCCATTTCCCCTGCGGCAGCCATTACCACTACAACCTTCCTATTTGTCTGCTGAAGTATCTCCGTAACCCAGACGAATTTTGTCAGATGCCCTTTACGAACTACCCAAGCCTGTTGATCTCCTCGTCGGATAGCTTTCCAGACATCCATCGGGGAGAACTCATTATGAGCGTATTGAGCCGCGTCAGCGACAAGAGGCAGTATCTCCGCCCAAATTTTTAAGGAGATGTTTTGTGTGTACTGCGTGCAGGTTACAGTTTCGTCCATGCTCCACCATAGTAAGCGTATATTCCTTTTCCTGCTCCTGGATTCCAGTTAGTTCCATCAGCCCCGTAAATCATCCCTTCTCGAGGTTTCTCGGGAGCAACATTTCGGAACTCGATATACTTCGCTACGACATACTGAAGTAAATCAGCTATCTTATTTAGTTCCTCATTTAGGTACTTAGGAATATCCTCGGGATCGTTCGGAACTGGACTTGGTACATAGTCCATCAGTAATCTCCTATCTTCTTCACGTCCAGACTATAGCCCTGAAGCTTCCACGCGATAGAGGTAGTAGAGCGGAATTCCACTGCAAGCATTCTCCCGGAAATAGTCGTGTTAAGTTCCCTCGTCGAGCCTATGACATAATTCTGCCAGTCTCCCCACGTGGGTTCCTCGTCCAAGTACATCTGACCTCCTACTCGAACTTGAACAATCCCGCCAATAGTTCCAGTTATCTGTGGAATGATGTTGGAGCAGAATTTAACCGACGAAAGGTCCGGGGGAGCATTTTCCTTAAAAGGAATTCCTAGTCCAGTCCTTTTTAGAAAGGTAGTAAAGGGAGTTCCGTTAGCATCTGTAGTGTCTGGAATGAAGCCGTAGAGATAGCTACCTCCGGGGGCCGAGGCTACGAGTCGGGTCTGTGCCGGGTTAGCTACTGTCTGTCCCCAGGAGGAAGCATCGCTATCCCAAGTGTCTAGGGCTGCGTCCCAGTTATCTGAGCCAGCTGACTCATCAGCTATCCCGAGGCCTATACTAGTTACCTGCGGGAGATCCTTGAAGCCAATCGTATTCTTCTTCCAGTTCCAGATAACAGCCTTATTGCAGTAAGTATTGCCAGTCTCAGGATAACATAGCCAGACATCGGTATTAGCCGCGTCCATAGCTACGAAACTGTTCTGGGCATTATCTGCGTCTAAGTTATCGTAAACAGCCCGGCGGGTCTTCTCTCGTAAAATGGAGATTGGAGTCTGCCCATCGTGAACAAAGATATCATCCCTGCCAAATACAAGATGCTGACCTGTCTGAAACTCCACCGCACAATCCTTCGCGAGGATACCTATATTTCTGAATATATTAAAGAAGCGGAATATACTATTCCCTCCAACATAAGACATTCCCCAGACACTATCATCCTTGTAAACTATATTAATGTCTCGCATAGGGACGCAGTCTATCAGAATTCCCTCAGTCTCGGAAAGCGGGTACTCTCCTGCATCTTTCGTCGGGTCAGTATAGTCCCAAGAGTCAGGGTAAGTGCTTGGCTCAGCCGGGTGACTCCACTTGACTAATCTAGCATCCCTTCCGGAAGCTTTCGTTATATCTAGCGCAATCATAAAGTTCTTAAACGTGCGAATGACTGCGGCTGTAGTGCTCGCGGGCCAGTTCGGGAGGTCTACTAGCTTTGTAGTATTCGCGGCTGGACTCCAGACTTGTGGAACGTCTATTCCATTGTTCAGAAAAAGGAGTCCGTTCATAACTCCTCCCTGCCAGTTTAGCTTTCCGGCTGAAGCATAAGGCCCGAAGGCTCGAGTTATATCATGATGTCCTGAGTCAAAGCAATATACTGCTGTTTCTCCAGCATATACCCAGAAAGCATTCCCGGTAACTGGCCGGACAGACGCAAGGAAATAAGGAGGGATGGAAGCTCCTCCATATAGATTTCTATACCCTTGCACCTTTTCCGCGTAGCCCTCCATAAAGTGAACATTAGCGGCTGCGCTCCAAGCTGTTGGGGGAAGCTCATGAGGACGCAGATCACTGATAACACCGAACTGACCGGCGGGAGCAAAGGTAACTATAGGCATTATCTTTGGGCTGATTTCTCAGCCATCTCGTTCCATTCTTTTACGCAAGCCCGTAGGTCAATTATCGCTTTATCTCGGGACTTTGCAAGTCGCTCAAGAACTCCTGCTTCAATTCGTTCCAGACCTGTATTGAGTCCGGCTCTTGTTGCGCTGCTGCAGTCAACTCCTTTGAGGGCTTCGGTAAGGGAACGCACTCTATTGCTACTGGTACTGGCGTCCCGGCGCAGCCTATTATATTCAGTATAAGCAGCATCAAGGCTATTGTGGTAAGCTTCACGTTCTTTCTCCAATGCAGCAGCTACTTTTAAATAAGCTGATTTAAGTTTATCTGCTTTAGCTTGCGCTTCGAGTCCTTCGGATTTAGTCTGAGCTACGAAAGCCTTGTGCTTGGCATCCAGGAGATTGAACCTTGCTTCTTGCACTCGATGGGAAACACTCACCCCGAGTAAGCATATAAGCAGAATCCCTATAATATAGGCTGGAATATTAGGCAAGGAATAGCTCCATTTCAAGTTTTCTACGAGCAGTCAATCCTCCGAGAACTTCTCCCTTCTGCTGATTCCATCGGGAGAACTGTTTTGCGGCTGCTTCATATTTGCCTTGGTTAAGAAGCTTCAGCAAAGTAGAGCTACGGAAAGCACTCCCACCGACATTGAAGACAAAGCATACGAGCGCATCAAATTGCTCTTGTGTTAAAGGAACTTCGACAGAATCCAGCACTGCATCTTCGGCCCATTTTACATCTTGTACTAAGAAAAAATGAGCGTCAGCCTCTGTAATAAAGTCTCCTTGTTTTACTCCTTTCGTATGCCCGTAGCCAATTGTCCAGACATCATTTTTCGTAGGAAGATAAGCTTGTAACTTTACCCCCTCCACTTTCTTAATAAGCTCAAGCCCTTTCTTACTGGTTTTCATAGTTCACCGGGGAATCATACAAGCCAACGAAAATTTTATAGATACGAAGTAGCTGCAATAAAGCAATCGCCCAGATAACTGTACGACTGACAGGGTTGAAGTCCACGTAGCCGGTGAGGAACTGCATGAAGCCTATCCCCGCGGCTAGCGCAAGAGCTATCAAGACAACGGTCTCCAGAAAGCACAATTTCACTTTCGACACGAGTAAATAGTAAGATGTTCCGCACACTATCAATAGTGCTAGACAAGTCAAGAGAGTCACTTTTCTCCTCCAAGAAATCGTGAAATAACTGACTTCCAAAGTTTGGTATCCTTGATCAGTGAATTGGCTGAGGAAATTGCACTCATCCCGAACACCCCCAAAGCTGCGGCAATTCCCAGTTCGTAGGTAGCAGCCGCCTCGAAATACTGCGCCAAGGGCTGTGTCCCATAGTTTGCTAGGAATATGCTGCTGACTACAACTGACGCCTTTCCTCGCAGGGTTAGGACCTCATAATGCTGGAGCGAGATAAGTCCTCCAACTGCTCCCGCAATAAGGATGGAAAATTTCTTTATTCCGAGAGCAGCCAGTAGACTACCTAACATGATGGCTTAGCAGGTTACGAGGTAGAATGCTACGAGGAAACCAACAGCTCCGCCTACGATCAGCGCGGTAACTTTGCTATCTACAACTTTCTGCAGGATGCCGTCAGTTTTCGCTTCGGCTTCTTCGTAATGCGCCTCCGCAACCGCGACAGTCTCCTTTACTTCTTCTACTACCTCCTTCAACTTCTCTTTGGCTCGTGCCATTTTGAGCTCCTTTAAAATTAACTACGGGGAAATTTCAACAACTTTCTATGTGACTGTCAAGTTATCAGGTACCAAGCTACTATGAAAAATGAGGTTGCTATAAAGTAAATAAGTAAATCAAATCTGCCCACAGCACGCCACTCCCAGTTGTGTTGCTCCAGCTCCCGGAGAAAGGCTACGACCATTACAAGAAGGCCAGCGACTAGTGGCGGGACTGGAAAGATGAAAGAAAGAAACAGGCAAAGCGCATGAGCCGAATGCCCGAGCTGATCCCGGAGTTCCTTAGTCAGCGCTTTCGAGGGCTGGAGGTTTTCCAATAGGTAACTCCTTGAAATGTGGTTTGTTAATCTGAATCTTCATAGCCATCATAGCGACTTCATTCTGCTTTACTACTTCATTGCGGAAGGATTCGATAGCTGCTGCCCCCTGCCGGACTTCATTCGAGTTGTTGATCAGGAGGATAGGAGTCCACGCGATAGCGCACCGCCATTCGTCTATATCCAGCCCGGTGTTAGGCTCAAATCCTCGCACCTTAATGTACCAAGGACAGCGGACGATAACCTGCTCCCCGCCATCCACTTTTACTTCTTCACACTTCGCTCCGAGCGGGCAATCCCCTTCCCTTACCTTCATTTTAATCCCTTGTACAAATAATTAAGTCGATATACTGGACAGCTAGATTTATTGAGTTGCCAGTAAAAGTGTGAGTATGGCCGGCTCCAGACCCTGTCGTATCTGTATCTGTTCCCAAAGCGTTCAGAGGGCCATCACCATCCGCTGCCCAAACACTGCCAGTAGCATCAGAGGTCCCTGTCTTTAAATGGTGCGAGTGCGGGGGAAGTTCAGCTACAGTTAGGCTGTGATAGCCTACGCTTCCCGTAATGCTCTGCGTATTGAAAGCAGTAGTAAATGGCTGCGAGCCGCCCGAACCTCCACCTGTACCAGAGACAACACGAAGAGCCTTATTGTTGTGCGCGGTTACTTTAGTCCAATACGTTGGAGCAGATGCCTGATAAAAGAGCATCGGCGTGCCCCCAGGTATAGATGCCTTTCCACTATTCAAAACGTTTAACTGCGTCTGAATTCCGGAGGTTACTCCTACCAAATAATTTAACTCAGTCGGGGTAGGATTAACAGCCTCTGTAATATTCGGGAAGGTAGCCTGAAGAACTGCTTTCAACAGGCGAATATGATCATCTCCCTCGGAGCGGGGATCAGTTGCTAGTGGATTTGTAGCTACTAGATCATCAATATAAGTTGCTGACTCAATTGCCATTAGTCCTCTCCCATTCCATAGGTTCTATTAGAGTGCCTACGTGCTTCGTGCTTTGTGTACAGTCTCTGCCTAGCAACACTCGCATCCTTCTCGAATTGCGCCTGAAGATCGGTGTTAAAAATGTGCCCGGCCATTATGAGACCAGTCTCGGCTATGAGCAAATCCCCAGCATGCTTCAGCCACTTGTTCTCGATATTATCTGAAGCAAGGGAATCGTCCTTTGCGTAATACCGCATCTTGATAGTGTAGGAATCATCGGGGACTGGGAACAGGGCAAAATAGTCTCCCAAAAGGGCATATCGCTTGGGAAGGCCAGTAGCGGGATATTTTACCCGAAGATAGTCGTAGTCATTCTTTCGCAGCTCAGTCCAGGGAGTAGCAGAGTCCTCGTCATAAAGCCAGAGAGCTTGATCTTCTACTTCCCCAAGAAAATCATCCGGGAGGAGTATTCTCTCTTCTCCAGCAATAGTAGTTATCGTAGCTAGCTCTGTCTCAAGAAACCACGGAAGAAAGGCTCCAGTACCCTCAAGTTTATATTCCTGGGCATAAACCATCTCGAGGAGAATCCTTGCGTCCAGATCTGTCCGGTTACCCAGCCGATATTTAAGTAGAGCTATTGCTTCATCACGAGTCATAATAATCTCTTATTCTAAAGAATCTTGATAAGTCCACGAGGAGGAGATACTACTGTCTTTAGTCCAAGAACCGACTGCCGAGCTGCCGAGTGCCCATCGGGGAACAACAAGGCCACTTGCGGTCACTATGTCATCATCCTCAAGAATTGCCCCGACAGCATACAACAGGATAGTTCCAGTTGCAGCTACCGTATCATCTTCCTCAGTAAATTGCCCGATGCCAATTACAGGTGTATCGCCGCTGACCCCCGAAGCAGAGACTATGTCATTTTCTTCTGTGAAAGAGCACGCCCCGAGAATTGTCGTGGTGCCAGCGCTGGAGACTATATCATCCGCTTCATTAAAGGAGCCATTGCCAAGTACTGTTGTAGTGCCTGTCCCCGAGACTGTGTCGTTTTCCTCAGTAATTGAACCAGTCCCGGAGACACTATTTCCAGGGGCTCCAGAAGCTAGAACAATATCATTTTCTTCTGTGAACGCTCCGAGCCCTTTTACTGTGGTAGTTCCTGTAGCAGCTACAATGTCACTGTCTTCAGTAAATGCTCCAGTGCCTACTGCAGTTGTAGTTCCTACCGCTGAAACAGTGTCATCTTCCTCAGTAATGTCCCCAGTTCCTACAGGGTTACTATCTCCTGCAGCGGGTATGAAGATAGTTCTATTACTGTCTGGTTCCCAGAGTTCCCAGAAGTCTCTTGAAATCTCCGTAATTTCTCGAGTATCTAGTACCTGATTCAAACGAACAAAAGCTATCCAGTCAACATCTGAATCGGTTGCACCATCGTAGTTATTAGACCGACCGAGGCTTATCGCACCAACACCTGACTCCTGCGCCTGTGTTCCTGTAGAGCCTCCAAATAGCACTCCGTTTTTATAACAAGCGAAGCCAGTGTTAGTTACGCCAGAATGGGTAAATACTAGAACATTGAAATCGGATAATCCTGAAATAGTCGAGCCGTGTAAAGTTGAAACAAAAGTGTTACCTACGAATCCATAGAGCCTATCATTACTCCCGTCTCGTCCAACAGTAAACTGACAATTAGTAACAGTTAAAGTGGAGCTAACACTTTTCGAGAACAATCCGCCCCAAGGACTATCCATGCTATTAACGCGGCAAATTGCTATTACTGTGTTTGGGCCAACCCAATTCTGCCCAATGTTAAAGTCAGCCCAGCTTCCATTCGGAGTGTGTAGCGCATAGCCTGCTTTTGTGCCTCGTTGAACACTTCCCGTTCCGCCGAAAGTCAGCCCTACCATCCTCGTGTCTAGGGCAGCATTATAAAAAGGCTTTACTCCAGATATAGCAAATGTGGCTGATCTAGCAAGCCAATGCTTCTGGTTAAGAGGGGTAGCCTTCTGCGGCTGTTTTCTAGCCTTTCGCGGAAGGATTAAGGAGGTGCCCATTACGCGGGTTTGTAGGTTCTAGGAGTTACCTTGAGTGTCCAGCCGGCAGTGATGGTCTGCCCGGTGCTATTCTTAATGTAATATTCCGCTTCTTTCGGCACCCCGAAAGCCTCCAGCCAAAGGTACTGATCTGTAGCTGCGGCTGAGCCATAGACAACAAAATCCCCTACATGCGTTTCCATATAGGTGGCTGTCGGAGCCGGAGCGTCGTTAGTTCCGTCTATGTTTAGAGGTCTAGCGAAGAGGGAAATAGCTGTATTCTCTATAGAGGTAACTGTACCGAACTGAACCTTTAGAACAAACTCCGCATCCGGGTAGTTGCTGCCATCAGAAGCAACTGAATAAGTTGAGTCATTTGCTTGAGCGATAGTTGCGTTGGATACGCTTGCCCCACTCGCCTCCAGGGTCTTTTGCGTACCCCAAGTATAGATTGCTTCATTTGCCATATTAAGCTCCTAACAAGGACTCGCCGGTGGAGGAACGCACGGCCTGAGCTACATCCATATTATTCAAGCCTAGCCAACCTTTGGCCTCCAGCGCAGATACGGTTTTCTCCGCTAGCGCCTTTACCAAAGCTACCTCTCCTGCGTCGAGTATGCCTAGCTGAACAAAAGCGTCTAGCATTGCGCGGGTACGCTCGTTGCCTACTTCAAGTCCTGCTTCACGGTCAAGCCATTTTAGTTGCCTAATTAGGCCCTTTTGATACTTCTTCATAGGGTGCTCGTCGGGGAGAGTAGCTATAGTAAAATCCTCCATAGCCTGAATGAAATTCTCCCCGCCGTCTACGTCTAGGATCGAAGCAAGCCCCCGAGAGCCTATGGTTATAGCTGTGTCAATTATAGTCTCCGTTCGAGTTGCAAGAGCCAGAACTATATCATTATCGCAGCCAGCCTCAGCCAATGCCTTGAGTTCGAGGTCAGTCTTAATATACTCCCGAATCTCGGTAATTTGTTCTGGAGTCATATCAGCCTCTATGCATTTCCGCGAGTGATAGTGAAACTGCTAATGCTTACCGGTTGCCCTGCTGTGATGGAGGTCGTGGTAAGCTCCAAATCCCCTCCACCGCCGGTAGCTGTTACTGAACCATCCAGAACGTGCGTGGAACCGTCTGATTTAACTATACGGAACCAAGAAGCTGTATCAGTGGCATCTGCCCCTGAATCTTGTGTAACAGCCCCGAAAGTAAGTACAGCCGAAGCGACTGAACCTATCGTAGCCCCGCAGGTAAGTTGTGCAAGAAGCGTAGTAGCGGCTCCTCCGGTAGCCGGGCGAGACCCATTGTATATACGAATAAGCGCCCCCGAGCCTGCGTAATCTACAATAGCTTGAAGTTGATTATTTCTGAGTGTAGTTGCGTAACCTGCTGCCATAGTGTAACTCCTCTAAATGCGTTGCAAAGTACGATATTTTACTGCCGGGAAACGCTCAACAGCTCCTAGATTTGGCGGGGAGTAGAACTGTCTACTATAGAAATCCTTGCCGCCTAGAGGAACCCCGGTGCTGATGCAACTAGCTGCTTCCGGCCTATGCAAAGCATTAAGCTCGGGGTCAGTTGTTATAGATGACGCGGCTAATGTATGATTAATTGGATCGGAGAAACCATAGAAACAGTTGTTAGATTCACCCGCCCATGTGTCTCCGTTTACTCTAACAGAAGGGACTGAATCTGACGCAGTAAATATGTTATTACGCACAAGATTCGCTGCCTTATCAGCAGTGGACAGCATGTCTACAGCCCTTGCGCAGCGGAGGAAAGTGTTGTTGTGGATATCAGAAGATTGGCCTGCTTCCTTGTTTCCGAAGTGAATCCCACAATAGGCGTCTTCTATTAAATTGCCATAGGCTCTTACATTCGTTGAATCCAGTACGGTAATGCCATTTCCACTGTAATATATCCCCGGAAGCCCCATCAGTCTCTTGAAGTGGTTTCCATAGGCTACAGAGTCCCTCGTGTCGTGATCGAAGAGGACTCCAGTTCCATCAATAGTGCCTGTTGTTATGTCCTCGGCGTAGTTATCGAAAACTTTGTACGTGCCATAGAAAACGTTGACCATTCCTGTAGGCCCATGCAGAACGTAGCCCTCATTACGGGCTATAATGTTCTCCCCAAAGTCTGGGGTAAGTGACGGCCCGAAGCCTCCTATAGCCATTCCGCCGCCGATAGTGCCCACAGCTTGCTGATTGTAGATTTTGTTATCTGTTACTCGAATTCCTGTATTCAGGCCGTAACCGCTACTCAAGCCGTCATTAGTCTCAGTCTTGCCGTAAATTTCCATTGCAGCCGCGCCACAATTGGTAAACGTATTACCTGTGATAATGATGTCAGACATTTTTGCGTCTACGTGTGCGTCATCCTGAATCCACATCTCAATAACAGCTCTATTCGATGTGCAGCCGGTGAAACGATTATTAGTAATAGTGACTCGATCCAAGGCTGTAAGCGGAGCATTGGAGGCTGCTCCGAGCCAGCTTATTGCCGACCCTAAACTTGAGCCGGAGCCTCCGATGAAATCAGTATTGTTTATTATCAGGTCGGTGTGGATTGTGCCTGATGAATTGTCCAAAGAGATTATAGATGCTGTCCCCCCGTTGAGCGTACAGCTATCTATCGTGACTCCGGCGATAGGAGCTAGCGCAAAGAAGTAGATGCAGAAGCTCTTGTTCCCTGTAATCGTGAGATCGGCAAGCGTTGTATAGCTGCGAGCAATTTGAAAAAACACTCCTCCAGTAGCTGTAACAGTTATTGATCCGGGGTCAGGGGAATAACCGCGAATAATAACGCGGCCTGCTTCATCTAGAGCCCCGTGGTTACCTACAGCTGCAGTTGATGTGATAGAATGCGCTCCACAGACGTATAACGTGTCTCCGGCCTTGACTCCAGACGCTCCCCAGACTATCGCTGCCCAACCTCCCCAAGCAGTCTCATAGGATGTGCCATCACGGGTTCCGCTGTGTGAAGTATCAGGACGAACAAACCAGTCTGCCATTTAATCCCCCACTCGGTGGAGAACGCAAAAGTATTCAAGTGTAAGAGTGTCGCTGCCGCTTGCTCGTTGCCCGGTGATCTCCACTATTACGTCAGCAGAGAAATCAATAGCAAAGGTTTGTGGAGTTGTGGAGCTAATGATCACATAATAGCTATCATACATATTGATCTGGGAGGTAAGCGAATTGCGATTTGCTATCCCGACCAGCGGAGCGTCTTTAACTGAGGTTGTGCGAGTAACATTGAAAATTGTCACACCTCCTACTTTAATCTTCAGAACCTTGTTATTTGCACTGTTCGTGTACGTCCACAAAGGCTCAAATAGAAGAATACTGTTTTCCAGTATCTCTCCGGCGGGAATAGTGAAGGAGGCTAGTACCTCGTCCGTTCCGGTGGAAGTGCAGGAAGCCGCGACAGCTGAAGAACTCAGTACTCCAACGGGCTTTTCCACCAGTCGATATTGAGCGTCAGATTCAAATTGATTAGAATGCCTTACTACTTCCGGGTACATCTCCTCGAGAATTTGAGCCTGTTGCGAAGTAAAGCCATGACGCACAAGCTTTTTTACTGTGTCGCTCATACTGGTTCCTTTATTATTGTCCCAACATAGTCATGAGTGTAATTAAAGTTTCCAATGTGACCTATCTCGTGGCTCAACCGATGGTCGATATAGATAGGAATATTGCGGCGTTCCATAGCTTCGCACAGAGTCCAATCCTCTCCTTGGTAGGTATCAGTCTCCGGTTTGTAGATCATAGAGAAGGAGTCATGAGGGATCTGGAGATAAGCTCTGCGGGAGAGCAGCATTACTCCGGTACCTACTCGCCAAACACGCTCCAGACCTATCGACTCAGGATCAGAGAAAACAGGCGCTCCCTGTGGGTCCTCGTTGTAGGAACGAGCTGTGGTCATGGCCGGGATAGTCTTAGTCACGCAATTCGCCGCGACACAGTCCTTGCCATGTTTCAGCAGGCGGTTAAGGGTGTCTGGAGGAAACGTATGATCAGAATCCAGGTACAACAAATGAGTCGCATTAACCTGTTTCGCTGCCTTTAGCCCCTTTAGTCTAAGGTTCGGAAGGATTGAGCCTCGGACATTTGTTACTTGATATTGCTGCACCCGGGAGGTTCCTACCCTATTATTCCCGAAGTAGCCAAGCATACTAATTAAGCTCGTGCCAAATTCTGCGAGCCAGTGCGTTCCCGAAGGAACTACGATGAGGATATTGAGATTTTCTGAGGGCATAGTATGGAAGAGAATAAGGGGAGTAAATGTCTACATTATATCGGATATAATATCCACAAATACTCCCCTAACAGCTTAAGTCACTACAAAGTTACTGAGCCACGCAGAGGTCTTCAGGTGGGCAAATTCGAAGCCGATTTCCGACAGCCACTGACCTTTCTTGCCGTCGGCATCGTTGTCTTGAATATTGTCCTTGAAGTGCGTATCTCGCATAGTCCGAATCTTGAACGTGGACGGATCAAGAATCATCATGTCGTTCGTGAAACGGGCATGCAAGTTAAACAGCGGATGAGTCTTGACATAGAGCGTGCCTTGAGGCATGATCCATTTCTGGAGCTTCATCCCGTACTGATTGATGACGCCATCGAAGTGGACACGCGTCCGACTTTGGTTTTTAGCCAGTGCATTCAGACTGTTCAGCGCTCCATTCCCAGCCAGTACAATCCGCTCATCGCCGGCGCCAGTATCGTAGTTGAACACTTTGTATACGGCATCAGTGAATTGCGTCTCGGTCGGGGTCGTAGAAAAGACTGTGATCATGTCTGGAGCATACTGCGACAGCATGTAGAGGAATCCACCGCTGGAACGCATCGGCTTGCCATTCGGACCAGTCGTCTCGTGCCTTTTACCGAAGATCGCGGCAAATTCCAGTGCGACAGAGTGATCGAACATCTTGCGCTTCTTGTCGTTCTTCACCGGGTCGCCTGTACGAGCCTTGGTATTGGTCGCAGTGTTAGTGATCTCGTAGACAGTCTTGAAGATTTGGACGAGGTTGTAAAGCTTCGTCGGATTTCTCGTGGAAGCGGTAGGTGCCCCGGAACCTTCCTCGAATATGTTCCCGATTTTCGTCAGGTTTGCTCCTACAGTAATCCCTGCAGCCGTCGTCCCGAGCTGCCCCCGTTTGAACACAACAGTCGTAGTATTCGTCACAGAGCTAGCCATGATCACTTCATGATCGTAGGCAGAAGTTAATGTCTTCTCAACCATGAACAAGTCGCCCGGGATTACGTCCTGCGCATCTTGCAGATTCGAGCTGACCACGATCGAAGTGTCAGATGAAGAGTACGCCGTGCCATTCGCCATAGTCAGGCGGAGCGCGTTCATTTCTTCTTCCCACCACGAGAACTCAGGGTCATTGACTGACTCTGATTTCATTTTCGCCGAGAGCGCAAGCAAAGGGGCCTGCCCATTCGGACTGCGCCAGAGAATTGCTTCCCTGAAACTCTTTGGTCTTTCATCGGTGCCCCAGTCTCCTGTGCCCCGCATTCCAGCAATAGCTGCCATTTGTTACTCCTAGTCGTCAGATATAAGTGTATCCCATATGTTTGGAGATTGAATCTGACTTCCGCCTCCCCCTGCTCTTGAGGGGGTAAATGGCATAACTTGTGCCGGGCTAGGAGTCGACGGGACAGACGTAGGCACAGCCGTAGGTTGTTGTACCGGGGATGGTGCTTGCGTCTGGAAGGGGAGACCGAGAGACATTCTGACCATGTCTCCGATCATCTTTACAGCTTGTTCCTTTGTCGCAGTAGGATTCGCGGCGCGGAACATTTGACCTACTTTCAGAATGGCATCCTCATGCCCTTGGAGGTCAGGGTTCGCAGTGAAGAAGTCAGTCCGGGCCTGTTGCTCGATCGTGGCCTGTTGCTGGTGCTGGGCAAGCATCTGCGGGAGCATAGATTGCAGGGCTGCCATAGCGCTCTTAGTAATAGCCACGTGCATATTCGCAGCCATTTTCGGCAGTACTATCTCCGGCTCGGTTTGCAGCTTCTGAGCATCCTCGTCATTGATAGCGTAGACTTTCTCCAGCTGAGCTAGTTGCTCTTGCTCTATCGCACCGTAGTCCAGAGTAGGCTGAACTGGAACCACGGGGATCTTAGGGGTAGGCTCCACAGAAACTACGGGGGAGGTCGTAGCTGGCGCTGTCGGCGGCACGACAGTCTGCGGAGCCTGTACGGGTGCAGCCACAGGAGCATTAGGTACCAGGGGCTCGGCGGTCTTGTTTACCTGTTGCTGCTGCGGCTGCGAAACTGGAGTCTGGGGAGCGTCTGCCGGGGGAGCTACATTGAGCACCTCCACATCACCTTCAACAGTGGTAGACAAGTCCTCGCCATTGTCATCAGCGCCTTGTGCACCAGCATACTCATCCCAATTAATACCGGAGTCATTCTCCAGTACGGGAGCAGCGGCAGGCGCTGCGATTGGTTCAGGGAGTTCCATCGTCAAGTCCGGCATTTTCCTCGTCCTCTTGCTTGTTCTGAATATCGAAAGTTAAATTTTGAATAGCTGTCTCGAGCAATTTCGCCCAAGACAACCGCCCCTCCAGCTGGCCTTTTTTATACTCCTGGGCCACTAAGCTGTCAACGTTCGAGCATGGGCTAAATAAGATTTCTTGCTGGAGTGTATCTACTTGCCCTTGCACCAGCGAATTAAGATGGAGGAAAGCTCGATTCTCGGCGAGCTCCTCCAGGGCCTTTTTCTGTTCAATCAATGAGTGAGATTCTAGTGGTGAGGTCATTATCCAGTTGCTCCTACGTTAGGGATTTGCCCGGGCTCAGCAGGATTCCCGGGGGCTATCCCGGCGACAGGGACTGAGTTACCTGCGGCAAGTTGCTGTTGCATCAGGGCATCGGGCATAAGTTGTACTCGGAATTGCGTAATATTCTTCAGGCCCGCGAGCTGAGCTACGAACGCAAACATCTTCGGCATATCGTAAGCAGCCATTACATTCGGCATAGCTGATAACCCGGAGAATATCTGCTGCCAGAGATTGGCCTGAGCGAAACGATCGACGGGGAGAGTTCCATCTACTGGTACAAAATCATAAAAGCCAGCGATCTGTTCCGGGGAGACTGAGATATAACGCTCGCCCCATTGGGACAAATCGCCTACTATCTTGAACTTTCTATCCATGTCGTACATCTGCTGAGTGAGCTGAATCATCTTCTGCGTCAAGGGGCCGAAGCCGGTGGCACTCCACCATTCCCCGGTAGTCTTGAGCCTACTCATTCCGAAGTTCGTGGAGCCTCTTACCTCAGTAGCTGTCTTTCTGCCGGAGGTATTCACCTGCCCCATAATATTATCAGTCGCCCCGGTGACCCTTTGCATTAGCTGTGAGACTGCCTCTGTATCAGCCATGTGAGAGCGGGTAACGTCCACGGTCTGAAATTGCTTCACGAACGAGTCTATAGGCAAGCCATAGGCTGCTGGCTTCAACCGAACGAGTCTGCCGGGATTGGGATCAGTCATATCCCTCATTTCTACTTTACTCGGATCGACGAAGAACATGTCGTTCAACGTCTTCCGGACGTTGTAGAAGTGAGAGTTAAACAGCCACGTGATAGTATCGTTCAGGCTCTTGGTGATCTCCAGCGCGGAGCGATTGAAGAGTTCATATCCGCCTATCTCGTACTCCAGTACGTCGAAGGGCCACTTATTATGAAACAGCCCGAGGGGCTGGGCGCCAATGATAATCTGCTCATTTACGACTGTGAATACCCAGCGCTCCGGGTTGGGACTAGAAGTTAGCCCGTACTCATTAGGAATAAGCTCGAAGTAAAACTCATGCAAAGATACGCGGGTAGGAGCTGTGCCATTGTCCATCCGGAGGGCAGTATCTAGCCAGCCATTGTCCGGGAGAGTCGTCCGGGGCGAGCCCAAGTCCCGATCCTTAGCATAGTGCGTAGCTGCTTCCTTCGCCCGGTCTACATTGAAATAGCGCCCGGCGTTCTTCCCCTCGACAATCTTATTCCAGCCGAGCTGATTGAAGCGGATGACGAATTCTCCATCTTGGAATTTCATCAGAGGTACACGGGGATCGAAGAGGAAGTCCTGGGGCCTGACGTTGTAGAGCCTAGCTCCTACATAACCCCGGGTCTGGATAGTCTCCTTTACCTTTTGGCTAGTTCCTGGAATCTCTGCCCCGAGGAATGTCTTAGGCTTATCCACTATCTGAGTCGTGGTGATAAGTTCCTCGTCCCAGTAGTGCCCGATAACTCCGTGGCCGTAGCGAAGAGGGTCCAGTAACCAGACATATAGGGCAGGAAGTCCTCCACCCGCGGTAAGCTGATAATCCAAGAGTGCCTCGATGGATTGCTCTGCCTGCTGGCTCTCACCGTGGCGGCCAGTCACCTGCATGATCGGGGTACGCGACAGGAAGATAGAAGCCAGATATGTGTGCAGGGTAAGCATCATGGCATAGCTATAGGGGACTTCAATAGTCGTGTACTGCGGCTGGCCCGAGCGACGGGATTGCTTCCTTAGCTCGTCATTCTCACTCGCCGGGATATACGCCTTGAGCATATCCTCATTCTCGCTCCATTTGTCTGAGCGCTGGGAAAGGCCGCTCCGGGCAATCTTTAGTCGCTCCCGAAAGGCTGAGATGATTTGCGTGTGCTGTTTACTGCCAAAGGGGATTTCCATCAGGGGCATGATCTAAACTCCAGTTTCTTTAGTGAAGGTTCATTGACTGAGTCATACTCGGCCTCAATCCAGTCGTCTATCTGCATCTGCGCGCCAGCCTCAATTCCCATAGCTGCACAGTCCAAGACATCGTCATGCTCTTTAGACAAAGGGGAGTAACTGGTATATTGCTGGATAAACTTTGTCTGGTTCGTGCGAATGAAGAGGCGTCCGAGAGCTGACGCGTTCCCGAGAGCCTGGATAATGCGGTCAGACTTCTTGCGCCTATCCTGGACAGCGTGGACAGCCACGTATCTTCGGGCCTTCGCCATAGCCTGCTCGAGGAATGTCTTGAGAACCTTTTGATAGCCTATAGTCTCGACCCAGATTCCAAGGAGAGTATATTGATGCGACCACTGGATAATAGTATTTGCCACAACCTCCGGAAGCTCGCCTTTCTCCGCCGTGTAGTCTACTATATAAATATTCCGTTTCCAGAAAGCCAAAAGCATAGCTACCTGATCGTCCGCAGTCTTCATCTCACTACTGGCCGGGTCAATAGCCACCAGATAGACAGGGTTCTCCGGGAGTATATCGAAATACTTCAAATTGTCCGGGTTGAATGAGGCGCCTCCCTCGGGGACTATTTCGCACTCCTTCTCCCGCATCCAGAGAGCTAATTGCCCGCGGTCTATATGCGCCTTCTTGTCAGCGAGCAGTACCTCTGTCGGATAACGTTCTGGCCAGCGGCTATTCCCGCGCTCGTCAAAGCAACCGAACTTGAGCGTGAGCCACTGCGGGTCCTTCCGGCAAGTGTCTATCACGTCTCCATGGGCGATAGGAGTCTGCATCAGTACCATCTTCGCGTGGGGAGATTCGGAGGCTGGAGCCAGTGACTTCGCAAGTGCCCCGAAGAACAGATCGTTAGACTTCTTCCTCTGCTCAATAGAGCCGGCAGTCTCCTCATTATCTATATCGTCAGCACCTATGAAGTCTGGCCGGCGATCATTCAGGTTAAAGCCCCGAAGCTGCCCGGTCATTCCAAGGGCCAAGATGTAGATCGGATACTCATCTATGCCGTGGATGATCTCGATCTCTTCGCTGGTCCAGCGCCCTCCCCGGCGAAGTTGAAAGGTACTAGCCCATAGCGTATTGAACTCTATCTGCCGCTTAACCCAGTCAAGAGTCTTAATTGAATGAGACTGGGAATTGGAGACAAGCAGCCCGGTGTGCGTCAGACCATAGGCAATTCGCTTCGAGACGAACATGCGGAACTTAGAGGTTTTAGCCCCATCCCGGTGGATCATCAGAGCTACATACCTCGCATCTGACTCCAACGCAGCATCTATCTCATAGTGGAATTCTGGAGCCGCCTGCCGGACAGTCTTTCCGAAGAAGGTCTTTTCATATAGCCTATTATCTACCGCGCAGAGCTGAACCAGTTCCACGGGAGGCACATCAATCAGGGTCGCCATAAATGTACCTTGAACTTATTCGTCGGGTGAGCTATATCTACAGTCAATTGGATGTTCTCAGGAAAGTAGACAGCCGGGTCGTACCACTTGACCACTTCACAGACTTGGAATATCCAGAGATCCTCGGGGAATATCTTGCGGAGGACCGGGAGATATAGCTTCTTCACCTGCCACCAAGCGTCAGAGGTATGACTGTACTTGACCTCAACAATAGTAATGATTCCTCGGGGAACGTCGAAGATGAGGCCATCGGGCTGACACCATCGGTGTTGCGCGGAGCCATTTGCGCGGAAGTAAAGCCAAGGACCAGGGACATAACTATCTGGATACAGGAACAGGAGATGCTCCTGAACCTTCTTCTCATATCTGACGCCTGCGGCTCTCCGGCCAGTATATTTCTTTTTCCTTAGGAACGGAGGATCAGTCAACACTAGCTTCGCGTAAATAACGTCCCCCGCCGGAGTAAAGTGGTCCGGGGGAGTCATGAGACTTCTTTCTCAATAGGGACTACTTCGATAGCTTCTGGAAGGAGCTGAGGCTGGGCCTTCGCAAGAAGTGCATTCCGGGCAGTAGCTAGTGCCTCCTGCGGAACGGCGATAGTCTGATTTACAGTATTGTTCTGTATAGTAATCGCCCCGGGATTGCGAGCTGAAGATGGCGCATAGCCCATCCGGTGCAGGAGCTTATCCGTAGCGTCCAGAAGGAAGTTGGGGTCCTCAGATTTCTCTATTTTCTCAGACAGCTTGCTGAGGGCTACGTCCGCCACGCCTCGAAGCTTCCCGGGAAGGTCAGCTATTATAACCGCGGAGACTATCGCCTGCTTCTTGCGCAGGACCTCTTGAAATGCATCTGAGTGAAGTATCTGGGAGAGCCATGCCTGAGTATAGTTAAAATACTCCGCCGCGTCCCGGAGGCTCCGATGCGGGTTCTCTATCAGCCAATTCGCAAAGGCCTCGTGCGTGAAGCTGACCCGCTTGATCTCAGCCATTGAAGCTCCCCTTTCCCAGTAAGACGTAAGCGGCTAGCTCTGTAACCTGTTGTATAGCTTTCGCTCGAGCTACCTTGTGGCCTAGCTCCTTGTCAAATTTCTCGGGATCGATGCAGCTGCTTGTCCCGGTGACTGTAAAGCCATTGTGTAGAACCAGCACACAAATCGTGAGCAGCTTTAGCGACTGATGCTCGGGACAGTCCTCGAACGCCGAGTCCCCGGTCGTCCAGTATTCCGCCGCGATGAGCCCCTCAACTAGTTCCTTCGTCAGTTCCATTTCTTACCTCCTGTCTTTATACAAGTTCCCGGGCTTTGTAACTCATTCTGTTTTTGCTGGCCAATGCGAAGTGAGAGCTATGGGAATTATTCCCTGCTTTAATTACCTGATTAACTGTAGTCCGGCGAGAGGTCATCCCCCCTGGCTAGGCATGACGCATGGGAGGGGGGCCGGTATACCCCCCACGGGTATCTGGAAAGGAAAAAGCTGAATGAAATCAACGGGTTACGAGGCGGAATTTTCAGCTTGCAATATATTTCAGACGGCGTATAATGATTTTTGTCGGACGGAACATTGTCTGGCACGGCGAACCGGGCGACTTCTGGTTGTTCGGGGATAATGTAAGACGCAGTGCATATCGGGTACACGTGGTATGCAGGCGAATCCAGCCCCGTTCTTTAAAAATCTGGATTCATCTTTTCTCCTCCTTTGAAGTTGAATGGATAGGGAATTGGCGGCAGTAAGTAGGATGCTAGTTCCCCTTCCGGTCAATTTCGACCAGATGAAAAGGGAGAAAGGAAATGGGATACACAGTTAGTTATAAGGGAATGTCTCGGGATGAGCGCAGATACAAGGGTTTCTCTGACGCAGTTGATTATCTAGGCGCAGAGAGAATGCCCAAGGTCTGGGAGATTGTCGGAGATATTTTAAAAGCGACTGAGGTTAGCTTCCGGGTGAGAGTGAATCAATGTTATTTTGCTCTATCGTTCGCCGGACTGCAAGGTGTCCCAGCATGGGCAATTATCAAGACTAGGTTGGCTGTGCTGAAAATGGAACAGAAGCAAGGAGGGAACTAGGCTTCCACGTCATAGGCGTTAGAAATAGCGCCTATCGCGGGCAATCCTGCCCACAGTTCAAATTCAAAGGAGCAAAGAATGGCAACAGTTATGGATGAAAAGAAGATTCCCTTTCTGGATAAGACGATTGGCGAAGGCTCAGTTACTTTCACCCTCGGGAATGGACAGTCAGTAGTTGTATTGAAGTCTGATGTCAGCCCGGAGAATTGGGAAAGAGCTGCCCTTCATGGAATCAGTCAACGGCTCGGAGATGCTTGTGCCAATCTGTCGAAAGGTAAGGAGTATGGCAAAGCGCTGGAGGCATTGGAAGAGCTGAAGGCTCAATTGGCTCAGAAAGAATGGACCAAGGGCCGGGAGGCTGGGAACAAGCAGCAGATTGAGGACCTGATTGAAGCACTGGCTAAATTAAAGAAGGTGCCCGCGGAAGTAGTTCGCGCGGCAGTCGAAAAGGCCGATGCAGATAAAAGGAAGTCCTGGATCAGTAATAAGGCGATTGCCCTCGAGATGGCGCAGATCAAGGCGGCCAGACTCAAGAAAGAAGCTAAGGGAAATTCGTCTGTAGATGATATTGATCTGGGGATTGAAGCAGATCAGTTGGATGAGGAAGTAGCCTAATGGGACAAGAACTGGAGTATACGATAGTTGTCCTGTGGTATGTTACAGAAACTGAAGCGCAATCTCGCGAGTTCAAGGATATAGATAGTTTTCAACAGTTTATCTGTGGACTTATCCGAGATGGTGTAGAATTTAGTGTAAGCTACGAATAGGGGATTCTTGCAAGGCATTAGGCAACAGGCGATAGGTATTAGGCCTAGTGTCTTGCCGGGACAATCCTGTCCAGTAGATAAAGGAGGAAGAAAAAATGTATGGAGTCTTTACGCAAGGCGCAGATGGCTTTCATTGGAGAAGTACAGTAGACACAATGGAGGCTGCGAAAGATGACATGGCCGATGCCCTTGATAATGATAA
>Ga0079216_10000014_pt1 | contig 27856 bp, 24 predicted proteins | sample NCAS100_FD_77008 | JGI IMG/M metagenome (GOLD analysis project Ga0079216, IMG submission 77008) | Agricultural soil microbial communities from Utah to study Nitrogen management - NC AS100 | ecosystem: Environmental > Terrestrial > Soil > Agricultural land | place: USA: North Logan, Utah...
CAGCCCCGCGATCTGCCTGACGAGCACCCGGATGGATCCGCTCTCGATGCCGACCGACATCTGCTCATTCTCGAGCGAGGACTTGACAGTGGCGGCGTTCAGGAACTTGCCTGGATTGTAGTGAACAAACCGAACCGTTCCCGAGACCGGATACCGGTTCACGTGCACGTTGAAGACGTTCATGAAGATCGAGATGCGCAGCGCCTTTCCGTGCAGGAACGCCGGCTCGTCGACTTCCGTGATCATCACGACGCGGCCGTCCGCCGGTGCGATCACCAGCCCGCCACCCCGTTCACCGGACCGTTCCGGATCGCGGAAGAAGTATGCGACCCAAAGCGCCAGGATCAGCAGCACGAACGCGACCAGCCACAGGGGCCAGGAGCGCCACATGACCGCGGCCGTGAGTGCAACGGCGGCGAGCAGGATAGCGATCCCGATGAAGATGAGTCCTTCGCGCGCAAAGCTCACGAGAGCGACCCCACGTCGAGTGGTGAGCCGGTGATCCGTTCGAACGCATCGAGATATCTCATGCTCGTCGCGGAAACGACTTCACGCGGCAGGCGAGGTGGCGGAGGATCGCCGTCCCAGCGACCTTCGCGGCGCTCTCCGTCCAGATAATCACGCAACGGCTGCTTGTCGAAGCTCGGCTGCGAGCGACCGGGTTCATAACGATCCATCGGCCAGAATCGCGAACTGTCGGGCGTCAGGACCTCGTCGACGAGTATGATGTCCCCGTTGTGGGATCCGAACTCGAACTTCGTGTCGGCGATGATGATGCCGCGTGGTTGCGTGCGCTGGTTCCCGAATTCATAGAGGCGGATCGAAATCTCCTCGAGTCGTGCGGCAACCTCCTCGCCGACGATGGTCGCCATGGTCGATCGTGTGATGTTTTCGTCGTGACCGGATTCTGCCTTCGTCGCAGGGCTGAAAATCGGCGACGGCAACCGGTCGCTTTCGATCAGTCCGTCCGGCAGCGGCTCGCCGGCCAGTGTACCCGACGCGCGGTACTCCTTCCACGCCGAGCCGGCGACGTACCCGCGCACGACACACTCGACCGGGAAGACATCGGTGCGGCGGCACAACATCGATCGTCCGGCCAGAAGCGCGCGAGTATCCGCGAGCGCAGGCACGAGGTCGACAATTTCGTCGGCGTCTGCGCTCAACATGTGGTGTTGCACGATGTCGCCCAACTCCCGCAGCCACCACGCCGAGATTTGTGTGAGCACGGCGCCCTTATAGGGAACCGTCTCGCGCATCACGACGTCAAACGCGGATACGCGATCGGTGGCCACGAGGAGCAAGCGGTCGTCGTCGACTTCATAGACATCCCGGACCTTGCCGCGTCGCCAGAGCGTGAGCGGAAGTTCCGTGTAGGCAACCGGTGTCATACGCGGATCGCCTCCGCTGCGCTCCCGGACTCCGGCGCGTTTACCAGCAACGGTGCCGCAACTTCGGCGAGGAATTCATCCACCTGTTCCGGCGCCCGACCGATGTACCGCTTCGGGTCGGCGACAGAACGGAGGTCGATCCCGCGCGGGAACTCGGCGTCCCGGTCGAGTCGATCGAGCAGGTCGTTCGTCTTGCCATTGTTTTTCATTGCGGCGGCGGCTTCGACACTGTGCCGGCGGATGATCTCGTGCACGGCCTGTCGATCGCCGCCGGCTTCGACCGCGCGGACGATGAGTTGTTCAGTTGCCATGAAGGGCAGTTCATCCATGATGCGGTGATGAATGCGCGCGCGATGGACCTCGAGTCCGCGCGCCACGTTTTCCATCAACAGCAGGATGGCGTCCGTGGCCAGGAACGCCTCGGGTATCACCAGCCGGCGGTTTGCGCTGTCGTCGAGCGTGCGCTCGAAATACTGCACTGCGTGCGTCTGGTTCGCATTAGGCTCGATCGACCCCACAAACCGTGCCAGCGAAGCGATCCGCTCGCTCCGCATCGGATTGCGCTTGTAGGCCATCGCCGACGAGCCGATCTGTCCAGACTCGAACGGCTCGCTGAGCTCCCCAAAGGACTGCAGCATCCGGACGTCGCTGCTGAACTTTGCGGCCGACGTGGCGATGCCGGAGACGACACCGAGCACCTGGGCGTCGATCTTGCGCGAATACGTCTGGCCCGTGACCGCGAGGGCCCGATCAAACCCCATCGCGTGGCAGACGTGCGCCTCGAGGGCCCGCACCTTCGCATGGTCGCCATGGAAGATCTCGAGGAACGAGGCCTGCGTCCCCGTCGTTCCTTTCACGCCGCGCAGCGGCAACGCTGCCTGACGAGCATCGAGGTCAGCCAGGTCGAGCGCCAGGTCCTGCATCCAGAGCGTGGCGCGCTTGCCGACCGTGGTCAATTGCGCCGGCTGGAGATGCGTATAGCCTAACGTCGGCTCTGCCCGCCATTCCCGGGCAAAGGCCGCGAGCGCCGACAGCACGCGGACCACCTTCTCGCGCAGGACACCCAGGCCCTCGCGCATGAGAATGAGGTCGGCATTGTCGGTCACGTAGGCACTGGTGGCTCCGAGATGGATATAGGGCCGTGCCGCCGGCGCCGCGTCGGCGAACGCGTAGACGTGCGCCATCACATCGTGCCGGAACTCCTTTTCGTAACGCGCGACCGCTTCGTAGTCGACGTCATCGAGGTGCGCGCGCATCTGCGACAACGCGTCGTCGGGGATCGCCACGCCCAGCTTCTTCTCCCCTTCCGCCAGCGCGACCCAGAGCCGCCGCCACAACCCGTACCGCCGGTCCGGCGACCAGAGCGCGAGCATCTGTTGCGATGCATAACGCTCAGCGAGGGGCGACGACCACGTATCGCGGGATTGAGTCATCGAATTGCGAAGTCGGTGATGTACCGTCGTCCGCGGCGCTCGATCAGCGCGCGCGACATATATCCGGCCGGCGCCTGACTGATCGCCCGCGAAACGTCGTTCGCGTCGCGAATCACCGTCCGATTGATCTGCAGGATGACGTCTCCTTCGTCGAGGCCGATCTGATCGCGGACCCGGTCGCTGACGGCCGTAACGTACGCGCCTTGCGGGGCGAGGATACCTCGCTCGGCGCGGAGCGTGGGGGTAAGCGTTGTCACTTCCAGCTCGCGCAGTACGGTGACCTTCGGCGCATTCACTTCGGGCCGGTCGGCGACGGTCACCGTGACGGTTATCTCCCGGCTCCCGCGCCGAACTACCAGCGGCACGCGATCGCCGACGCGGAACGAAAGGCGAGCGGCTTCCCAGTCAAAGGCATTTCTGATGTTTCGTGTGCCTGCGCGAACGATCTGGTCATCCTCGCGCAGGCCAGCACTGGCGGCCGGAGACCCGGGCACGACGGCGCGAAGCACGACGCCCGCATTGATCACGTCGCGCGGGCTCGCGGATCGCGATGGCGCCTGGAGCAATTCGCCGATCCATGGGCGACGGATCGCTCCGTGCTCGATGAGGTCTTCGACCACGCGTCGAGCGCGATTGATCGGGATGGCGAAGCCAAGTCCGACCGAGCCCTGCGACGGCGTGTAGATCGAACTGTTGACGCCGATCACCTCACCATTGCTGTTGACGAGCGGGCCGCCCGAATTCCCGGGATTGATCGAGGCGTCGGTCTGGATCATGTCGACGTACACGCCCGATCCTTCAGAGCTGCCTAACAAGTTCCGGCCCGTGGCCGAGATCACGCCGGCCGTGACGCTCGGTTCGGGGTTCGCCATCACAAAGCCGAACGGGTTGCCGATGGCGATCGCCCACTCACCAATCAGGAGGCCCTCGGAATCACCCAGCGGAGCGACGGGAAGGTCACGCGCATCGATCTTGAGGACCGCGAGATCGTTCGTCTCGTCCTCACCCAGGAGTTTGGCGCTGTGCGTAGTTCCGTCACGCATCATCACAGAGATATTCGTTGCGCCCTGGACGACGTGCGCGTTGGTGACGATGACGCCATTGTCGCGGATGATGAATCCCGAGCCGATCCCCGGGGAAATGCGTTGCTGCGTCGCACCGCCGCCGAAAAACATGCTGAACACGTCGGCCGGCACGCGTTGGACGGTTTCGGTCTGGACGGTCACGACCGCGGGCGCCACGCGCGCCGTTGCTTCGGTGATGGCGTTCCGGCGCGACGCGTCGACGTCCTGGATGAGCGGCGGCGTGGGACGCGGACCGGGAACGACCTGCGCGTTGGACTCAGGAGGAGAACCCTGGCAGGCAATCAGCGCAAGAAGAATCGCGAGCTTGGTCATGAGAGATACAACTCCGCCGGATACGCGACTTTCTCGAGGATGAGCCCGTGGGCGGGTGCCGGTGGCGACACGTCGTCGTTCGTCTCCGCCACGAGAAGTTCGCTCACGGCTGATGATGGACGTTTGCCGCTGGCCTGCTCCAGCATGGTGCCGACCAGGAAGCGGACCATGTGATGCAGAAATCGATTGGCTTCGACGACGAACGTGAGTCCGCCGGGCCGATCGATCCACTGCGCATGTGTGATGTTACAACGATGTGAGTCCGAGGGCGGGGCGGTACCGCGGACGGCGAAGCCGATGAAGCAGTGCTCGCCGGCAATGAGCTCGGCCGCCTGGTCGAGGACGGCGCGTTCGAACCTGTGCCGGTACGCCCATTCGGTCTTGCGCCGAAAGGGCGAAAACGCGTCATCATCTGTACCGACCTGGTAGGCATAGCGCCGGGACGTCGCGCTGAAACGAGCATGGAACTCGGGACGCATCTCATGCGCCGCCGCGACCCAGACATCGTCGGGAAGGAGTGCGTTGAGTGATCGGCGCAGCATATGCGCGGTCCACTTGTCCGGCACTCGTACACCGACCGCCTGCCCGCGCGCGTGCACGCCCGCGTCGGTACGGCCAGCTCCCTGAGCCACCACACGCTGCCCACAGAGTCCGGCGAGCACTCGCTCGACTTCGCCCTGGACGGTCCGCTGCTCGGGCTGAACCTGCCAGCCGGCGAATGCGGTCCCGTCATAGTGCAGCACGAGCTGCACAGTGCGCGCCGTCATCACGGCGAAACCTAGTCCAGCGCAATTGCGCTAGCAACGGGTGCCGTTCCTCCAAACGATTGACAGGACTTGACCTACACGACCAGTTTGACACGCTACACAAACCGGATGTGGGATGTGGGATGTGGGAGAAACCTAAACCGGATTAGCGCCGAATCTGCTCGGCAATCTCACTGCTGCCACAGACAATCCGTACCGATCTGTAGTCTCCCACATCCCACCTCCCACATCCGGTTTTAATGTCGAGAGTCCTCCCTTCGCTCGCCCACGCCCTCGCGGTCGCGCCCGACCTGCACACGGCGCTCATTGCGCTCGGCGAATCGTTGTTGGACGGCGACCGGACCGCAGTCATTGCGCTGCTTCGCTATGACGGCCGCAAGCAGATGTTGCGCGAGCGACTCACGCCGACCGGCGGACACGTCGAGTCGGCGTCGGTCGACACGACGTTCGATCATTTGCCGCCCAACGTGCGCACCCTGGTGGCGGGCGGCGGGCAGTTCGTCGACCTCGGCGAACGGTCGGTGGAGTACGCCAGGCTCCTGGGCCTCAATCCTTTTTCCGACGGTGGCCTGCTTTCGCTGCGCGGCCTGACGACCGACGGACACCTGGCGGCGGTGCTGGCGCTATACGAGCAGAAAAAGATGTTCGGCACGCGCACCAGCGAGCGCTTCGCGCCCGCCGCGGCGCTCTTCGATCTCGCCTACGCGCGATTCGCCGACCGGGAGGCGCGCGACGAAGCGGTCAACACTCTCGAAGCGGTAACACAGAAAGTTCATGCGGATTACCTGACGCAACTTTCCGAGCTGGAACGCGAGCTCACACAGGCGAAGGACAAGGCCTCGTCAGGCGGCCACGAAGCAACCGATCGCCTGCACGTCGAACAGGAACTCAGGACCGCCGAGGAAAACGCACGTCGCGCGACACACCAGAAGAATTCGCTCGAGCAGCAATTGATGTCCGCCGTTGGGCAGCTCGAGCAGTCGCACATCGAATTGCACCGCCGGCACGAAGCACTCCGCCAGAAGACGCGGACGTTGTACCTGCTCGAACGCGCGCTCGCGCTCGACAACGTCACCGTCGACGCCGGTCCACTCGTCGATGGACTGCTTTCGATGGTGGGCGACGACATGCAGGCGCAACGGTGTTCGTTGATGTTGCGGGCACCGGAACCCGACACGCTTTACCTGGCGGCCGCGCGCGGACTACTGCCGACGGTCAAGCTGGGACAGCGCACGAAGTATGGAAAAGGCGTGGCGGGGATCGTGGCGACGACGCGCGAGCCGCTGCTGGTGCAGGACGTCACCGATGGCGCCATGCATCCGCTGCTGCGCGACGAATACCTGACCACAGGCTCATTCATCAGCTTTCCGCTGGTCTACCAGGGCGAGCTGCTCGGCGTCGTCAACCTGACGAACCGCGCCAAACGCGGGGTGTTCATCGAGGAAGACGTGGAGCGGGTGAAGCTCCTCGGCCTGGTCATTTCACTGATCGTAACGCGCGCCCAACTCGTCAATCGGCTGCTGCAAGCAACCAATGTCGGCTGACGCCCTGCAGTCGGCGGTCCGCCGTCTCGCGTTTGGCGAGTCGCTCTCGGCCGACGAATCGTCGGCCGCTTTTGCGCTCATCATGTCGGGTGAAGCTACCGCGGCGCAGGTAGCCGCCCTGTTGATGGCGCTGCGGGTAAAGGGCGAAACGCCCGACGAAGTTGCCGGTGCGGCGCGCGCCCTGCGTGGTGCCATGGTGCCTATCGAGGCCGAGGATCGCGACAAGCTGGTCGATACATGCGGCACCGGCGGCGGTGCAGTCACGACGTTCAACATCTCTACAGCCGCGGCACTCCTCGCCGCGGGCGCAGGAGTGCGAATCGCGAAACACGGCAACCGGTCGTTCACGTCGAAAAGCGGAAGCGCCGACGTGCTCGAGGCGCTGGGCGTGCCGTTGGACGCCACCGCGGACGTCATGGAAGGCGTGCTGCGTCGCGCGGGCATCGTGTTCATGTTCGCCCCCACGTTGCATCCGGCGATGCGGCACGTGGGGCCAGTCCGTCGTGAGCTGGGGATTCCCACTGTCATGAATATCGTGGGTCCGCTGGCGAATCCGGCCAATGCCGGCCGTCAGGTGGTGGGTGTCGCCGATCGCCGCCGCATGCCGCTGCTGGCCGGCGCGCTCGCATCGTTAGGTTCGACGCATGCCCTGGTCGTGTACGGTGAACCGGGAATGGACGAGGTGTCGCCGATGGGCCCAACTCACGTGGCGGAAGTCCGCGACGGTGCCGTGAAGGAGTGGGTGATCGACCCGCGGCAATTCGGGTTCCCGTCGACGGAGGCGGGTGACCTGGCCGGCGGCGATCCGGCAACCAATGCCCGGATCATCGAAGGAGTGCTCGAAGGGAAGGGGCCAGCCGGCGCTCGGTCAGCCGTGCTGCTCAATGCCGCCGCTGCGATCTACGTCAGTGGACTGGTCTCGAACCTCAGCGAAGCCGTCGCGAGGGCTACGGAAGCATTGGAGTCCGGAGCAGGTCGGCGTGCCCTGGACAGGCTCCGGGACGCGTACCACGTCTCTGAGGACCAATAGGCTGCGTGCTGATTACTGATTGCTACTGCACATGCATCGTGCTGGGGCTAGAGCACCGTGCGCCAGCACCAGCACCAGCACGCAGGTTGCAGCAGCAGCAATCAGCAATAAGTACGTAGCGCTTTTCAGTACTTCCGGATCACGCCCACCACCACGCCCTGCACGAGAATTTCATTCTCGTGGACGTACATCGGCGTCATCGTCTCGTTTGCCGGCTGCAGCCGAATCCGCCCATCCCGTTCGCGATAGAACCGCTTCATCGTCGCGGCGTTGCCATTGAGCAGCGCGATCACCATCTCGCCGTTGTCGGCCGTACGGCGTTCGTTCACGATCACGAAATCACCGTCGCGAACCTGCTCGTCGATCATCGAGCTGCCTTTCACCTTGAGCACGAAGTGCTCGCCGCGACGACGGATCAGCTCTTCGGGGACCGCCATCGTTTCCGTGCCCTGGATCGCTTCGATCGGAACGCCCGCCGCGACCAGTCCGTGCAACGGCAACTCGACGGCGCGCTGAAATACCTCTGACGGGAGGATGTTGATCGCGCGGCTCTCGTTGTACGAGCGCTTGATGTACCCCTTCCGCTCCAGGTTCGTGAGATGCTCGTGGACCGTAGCCAGCGAGTTATAGTTGAACTGCCTGGCGATCTCGTCGAAGCTCGGCGCGTAACCGTTTTCCTCTGCGTACGACTGCAGGTACGTGAGGATTTCGCGTTGGCGTTTGGTAAGGGGCATCTGAACCTCTCAATCGCTCAAACCGAGCGGAACGTCTGTACCCGAATAACAGCCGAAGACCACGATAGCCGAATAAGTACCGAAGTGCAAGCACGGATTCAGTGGACTGCCCCGAGTGGCGTTCTCGGTCGACTCACCGAGCGCGCTCGCCTGCGCGCCGAAAAGATCGTTGACACGAAAGCGGGCCGCGCGGAGTTGAATGCGGCGCCTGCTCTTTCTGCAGCGCTCAAGTCGGCCACCGTCTCGGTCATCGCCGAAGTGAAGCGACGCTCCCCATCAAAGGGTGCCCTGAACGAGTCTATAGATGCGGGCCAGCGAGCTCGACTATACGCGGATGGAGGGGCTGTCGCCCTGTCGATCCTCACCGAGCCTTCCGAATTCGGCGGCTCCCTCGACGACCTCACGGTGGCGCGGGCCGCGACGTCTGTGCCCCTGCTGAGGAAGGACTTTCACGTTCATCCCGTGCAGCTCTTTGAAGCACGTGCTTACGGCGCGTCGGCTGCGCTCCTGATCATGCGCGCACTGGGCCCTGACGATACGCGGATCATGGCCGATGCCGCGCGCGAAGCAGGAATCGAAGCGGTATTCGAAGTGCGCGATGACGCTGAGCTGTCGTGGGCCCTCGATGCCGGGGCGAACATGATCGGGGTCAACCGCCGGAACCTCGAGACGCTGGAAATGGAAGACGGCGTCGTGGAGGCGCTGATTCCGGTCATTCCGCGAAACGTGTTTGCCATCGCCGAGAGTGGGGTCTCGAGCCGAAGCGACGTCGAACGCGCCGCCGTGTTAGGCGCGGACGCCGTTCTGGTGGGCTCCTCGCTGTCGCTCGCTGCTGACCCCCAGGACGCCGTGGCGCAGCTGGCTGGGGTCGCCCGGAGCGCCGGCGTCCGTGGTTGAAGTAAAATTCTGCGGCATGACCAGGGACGAAGACGTGCGCGAGGCGGCCAGGTTGGGCGCGGCATTTGTCGGGACCATCCTCACGGTGAGTCCACGCCGCATCACGGCCGAGCAGGCGCACGCGCTGTTCGAGGCGCTCGAGGGAACGCCGGTGAAATCGGTCTGCGTGTTCGGCGATGAACCGCTGGAAGACGTGATCGACATGGCCAAACGGGCCGGGTGTGATGTCGTCCAGTTGCACGGGCGGACGAACAGCGCCGCGGTCACCGATCGCCTGCGGCAGGAGCTGGACGTCGAGGTCTGGCACGTGGTGCGTGTCGGGCCGCAGGGGATCGCCCGGCAGGAACGGGACGGACTCGACGGCGCCGACGGCGCGCTGCTCGACACCCTGGCCGTGTCCGCGTTAGGCGGAACCGGAACGACCTTCGACTGGCAGGCGGTCCACGGCGACGTGCGTGACCTCCGGTTCGGTCGGAGGCTCATTGTCGCCGGCGGGCTCAATCCCGGGAATGTGCGCGAGGCGATCGAGCGTCTGGCGCCGGACGTCGTGGACGTCTCGTCAGGCGTTGAAGCCGGCCCGGGCGTCAAGAATCCTCACCTGATGTCTGCCTTCATGACCGCCGCTCGCCAATCGATGCAATGACCGCAACCCGCTTCGGTGTGTACGGCGGCCAGTACGTTCCCGAGACGCTCATGCCCGCGCTCGAGGAACTCGATGCGGCGTTTGCGGCGGCGCAGTTGGACCCCGCCTTCAGGCTCGAGCTCGAGACGATGCTCCGCGATTACGTCGGGCGTCCGTCGCCGCTCACACCCGCGCCGCGATTCGGCGAGCGTCTGGGCACGAACGTCTGGCTCAAGCGTGAAGACCTGAATCACACGGGCGCCCACAAGATCAACAACACGGTCGGCCAGGTGCTCCTCGCCCGCCGCATGGGGAAACAGCGCATCATCGCCGAAACCGGTGCCGGCCAGCACGGCGTCGCTACGGCCACCGTCTGTGCTCGTTATGGCCTCGAGTGCGTGGTGTACATGGGCGAGGAAGACATGCGTCGTCAAGCGCTGAACGTCTTCCGCATGCGACTACTCGGCGCGACGGTCGTTCCGGTGACCTCGGGGACGCGGACCCTCAAGGATGCCACCACCGAGGCGATCCGGGACTGGGTCACAAATGTCCGCGGAACGCACTACATCATCGGCTCCGTGGTCGGACCATCGCCGTATCCTCGGATGGTGCGGGAATTCCAGGCCATTATCGGACGGGAAGCGCGCAGCCAGATGCTTGCCGCAGCGGGTACTCTCCCGAAGACCGTGGTGGCCTGTGTGGGCGGGGGCTCCAATGCCGCAGGGATCTTTGCCGGCTTTGTTGACGATCCCGCCGTTGAACTCGTCGGTGTAGAGGCGGCGGGACGGGGTCTCGATACCGGTCACCACTCGGCATCTTTGTCGCGTGGCACGCCGGGTGTGCTCCATGGTTCTCTCAGTTACCTGCTGCAGGACGAGCACGGCCAGGTACATCCGGCGCACAGCATTTCTGCGGGACTCGATTACCCTGGAGTTGGCCCTGAACACGCATGGTGGAAAGACAGCGGGCGCGCCGAGTACGTGTCCGTGACCGACGATGACGCGGTCGCGGGCGTGGCGCTCCTCAGTCGCCTCGAAGGAATTATTCCGGCGCTCGAAACGGCGCACGCGATCGCGTGGATGGATGGCGCGCGCTCGCGCTGGTCGCCTGACGAGCACGTGGTGGTGTGCGTGAGCGGCCGCGGAGACAAGGACGTGGCACAACTGATCGAATCCGGTATTTTGCCGTCGTGACATCGCACGCCACACCGGGCCAGCGTGACGCCATCCGGACCGAGCCGCCATTCCAGATCGCGCCGGTCGAGGAGATGTTGCGCCTCTTGTCGCGGGCGGTCCGCGCGCACCTGCTGTATCTCGAGAACAATCCGACGTACCTCAGGTCGCTCGAGGTCCTGAAGGCGTCCTTCGCGCCGATCTGGCTGCACACCAGCGAACTCGTATTCGCGATCACCGACACACAGCTCTCGTGGGAAGAGCACGCGGTGATGAGCGAGCCCGAAAAAAGCAGCGACGCCCTTCCGTGGGTTCTCTACAAGGACGGCCTTCGCGAATTGAAGCTGACGCGCGGGGTCGAGGACCAGGAAATCGTCGCGCTGGTCCAGGTGATCGCCAAGGTCCGCAGAGGGGGGAATGAGGACGACCTCCTGACGCTGCTGTGGGAATACGAGTTCTCGCACGTCCGTTACCGCTATGTCGACGTGAGCTTCGATACGGCGGTACCCATTGACCCCGAGCAGGAGATCAAGCCCCGGCTGATCGACCAGGCGTCAGTGCGTGAGCCGGCGCAGGAGCAGATCGCGCCAGCGGGCGTGGTGAGCATGGATGATTTTGATTCCACGCTCTACTTCCTCGACGAAAACGAGGTGCAGTACCTGCAGAAGGCGATCAGGGAGCATTACGCGACGGACCTTCGCCAGAACGTGGTCAACGTGCTCCTCGACGTTTTCGAGCAGCAGACTGATCCCGCGATCCGCGACGAGGTCGTGGCCATCCTGGAAGGGATGCTGGTGAACCTGCTTACCACCAGCCACCTCCGGGCAGTGGCGTCGCTGCTCCGCGAGACCAACATCGCCGCCGCCCGGGCCCGCGACATCACGCCGCAGCAGCGCGAATTGCTCCTCTCCCTGCCGAACCGGATGAGCGAACCGACGGCGGTCACGCAGCTCCTGCAGTCGCTCGACGAGCGCACCGACCTGCCGCCGCAGGCCGACCTCAACGAGCTGTTCGAGCAGCTGCGTGTCGGCGCGTTAGGCACGATATTCGGCTGGCTGAGCCGCGTCGTCACGCCCAGCGTGCGCGCGCTGCTCGAGGCGGCCGCCGATCGGCTGGCGGCCGCCAACACGTCGGAGCTGGTCCGCTTGTTAGGCTCCGCCGAACGCGAGGTCGCCCTCGAAGCCTGCCGCCGCGCCGGGTCGCTGAAGACCGCCGCCGCCGTCCCCGCGCTGGCGCGGCTGCTGCAGCAGGCCGAAGCGTCCCTCCGGCTGGCCGCGGTCAACGCCCTGGCCGAAATCGGCACGCCGGGCGCGATGCAGCACCTCGATCGCGGCGTGGACGACGAGGATCGCGACGTCCGGATCGCGTCGGTCCGCGCGCTCGGCGTGCACAACCACCGGGCGTCGGTGCAGAAGATCGAGACGGCGCTGATCGGCAAGCGGATCCAGGACGGCGACCTGACCGAGAAGATGGCGTTCTTCGAGGCCTTCGGCGCGTTATGCGGCCCGCCCGGCATCCCGATGCTCGACGGCATGCTCAACAAGAAGGGTCTCTTCGGCAAGCGGGGGGATGCCGAGGTGCGCGCCTGCGCCGCGATGGCGCTGGGACGGATCGGGACCGATGACGCCTTTGCCGCGCTGCGACGCGCGTCGAGCGACAAGGACATCCTCGTGCGCAATGCCGTGAGCAAGGCGTTGCGGGGCATCGGATGACCGATTCGCGCCGGATGCCGACTCCGGTGTCGTCGCAGAGCGTTACCGGCGACAGCGCCGGCGACGCCGCGTCCGAATCGTTCATCCGGCGTGCCGGCCGAACGCTGATCGTCTCGATCTACGGCGCGATGCGCGTGATCCGGCTGTATCCACCGGAGAACGAGGCCGTGCGCAACGCCTTGAACGACCTCGTCACCGCCGGCAAGACGCTGCTCGACCAGGACAAGGAGCTCGAGCTGCGCACCTCGGGAGAGTTCATTTTTGTGAACTCCACCCGCCTACGCCTCGACCTCGACAACTACGCCAGCTTCAGCCACCTGCTGACCGTGCTGCGGAAGTGCGGCGTGGGGACCGTGGCGGTGTCGCCGTCGGCGACGGCCCGCGACTGGCTGGTCCTCCTCTCGCAGCTCATGTCGATGAGCGCCTCGGGCGAGGACGTGATCGTGCATGACGTCGAGGAGAAGCTGCAGGCGGCTGGCGTGCTGGCGTTCGCGTTAGGCCCGCCACCGGTCACCGATGACGACTCCGACTTCATGCGCCGCGCAAAAGAGGCGGCGAAGCGCACATATTCCCATTCGGTCGCCGTCACCCGCGACGTAATGGGGTCGGTCCGCATGGGCCAGGCCCCGAACATCAAGAAGATCAAGCGCGTCGTGCAGACCATCGTCGACCAGATCCTCAACGAGGAGACGTCGCTGGTCGGGCTGACGACGATCCGGGACTACGACGAATACACGTTCACGCACTCGGTCAACGTCTGCATCTTCTCGGTGGCGTTAGGCCGCCGGCTCGGCCTCAGCAAGCTCCAGCTGTTCGATCTCGGCCTGGCCGCGCTGTTCCACGACATCGGCAAGTCGCGCGTCCCGCTGGGCGTGCTGAACAAGTCGGAAAACCTGACCGACGAAGACTGGCGCTGGCTTGCCGCGCACCCCTGGCTGGGTGTGCTGGCGCTGTTCCAGATCCGTGGACTGGCGGACCTGCCGTACCGTGCGATGGTGGTCTGCTATGAGCACCACATGAAGCAGGACCTCACGGGATACCCGCGCGCCGTTCGCCCGCGCGAGCAGAGCATCTTCAGCCGGATCGTGTCGGTTGCCGACGGCTTCGACGCCGCGACCTCGCGCCGCGCCTACCAGACCACGCCGATGTCGCCGGCCGCCGTGCTGGCCGGCATGCGTGACAACCCGCGCCGCGGCTTCGACCAGACCATCGTCAAGGGCTTCATCAACCTGGTCGGCGTCTATCCGGTGGGAACACTCGTGGTACTGGATACCTTCGAGCTGGCCATCGTCCATTCCGTGAATCCCAACGCGCAGGCCATCTCGCGTCCCATTGTGCGCATCGTGAGCGACGATCGCGGTAACATCCTGTACCCCGGCGAGCTGGCCGACCTCACCGAGCAGACCTCGTCAGGCGTCTTCCGACGCACGATCATCAAGACCGACCATCCGGATCGATATGGTATCAACGTCGGCGACTACTTCCTCTGACGCGCTGCGGGAGCGCTTCGCCGCGCTGGCGCGCCAGGGACGGAAGGCGCTCGTACCGTATATCACCGCGGGGCACCCGTCACCGGAACGCTCGGTGGAGCTGCTGCGCGCCCTCGAAGCGGCGGGCGCCGACGCCATCGAGATCGGCGTCCCGTTCTCCGACCCGCTGGCCGACGGGCCGGTGATCCAGGCCAGCTCGCAGCGGGCACTCGAGCAGGGGATGACGCTCGACCGCACGCTCGACCTGGCGCGCGAGGCGGCGCTCTCGATTCCGCTCGTGTTGTTCAGCTACCTGAATCCGGTGGTCGCGGCCGGCCCGGACGTGCTGGGCAGGGCGGCGGCGGCTGGATTTCACGGCATCCTGATCACCGATCTCCCCGTCGGCGTCGACGCAAAACGCGAGGAATGGTTAGGCACCGGGCCATTGGCGTTCGTCCGGCTGGTGGCGCCGACGACACCCGACGACCGGATGCGGGAAATCGGGTCGCACGGGAGCGGCTTCGTCTACCTGATCAGCCGATTGGGCGTCACCGGCGCGCGGGATGACGTGCCTGACGAGTTGCCCGGCACCATCTCGCGCCTCCGGCGGGCCACGACGCTTCCGATCTGCGTGGGATTCGGGATCTCGAACGCCGGCCTGGCAAAGCGGATCGGCGCGCTGGCCGACGGCATCGTCGTCGGCAGTGCCATCGTGAAGGCGGCGGGCGAGAGCATCGACGCGGCCGCGACATTCGCGGCAGGACTTCGCGCGGCACTGGACGAGGGATGAGCATCCGGGTGCCGGCGGGCCTGTCGGCGCGAGTGCTCGCGATCCTCGGCACTCTCGTCCTCATTACCGGCGCCGCGGGTGATCCTCGCTGGGTCGATCATCCCTGGGCGGTCGGGCTCATGACCGTCGCGACCGCGCTGTTCAGGATGCGATCGGTGTCGATCACCAAGTTCGCTTCGTTGAACGTCGTGCAGGTCGTGGCCATGACCGGCGCGCTCGCCGCCGGCGCCACCGCCACGGCCCTCGCGCTGTATACCGGCGTGCTGGTCGCCGACATCTTTCATCATCGCAAGCCGTTCACGGCCGCCTGGATCAACGCGTCCCGCGAAATGACCACGCTGTATGCGGCATACGGCGTGTATGCGATTGTCGCGCTGCAGATCCCGGGCGCCTCCTCGGGGACGTTGTCGACCGAGTCGATTCCCGCGATTGCGATCTTCTTCATCGCGCACTTCCTGCTCAATCGCGCCGCATTGTATGCGACGCTCATCACCCGCAAAAAGCTGCTGCCTGACGAGCAGGCGCTGATCCTGCGTTACGAAGTCATCGTCTTCATCGCGTCCATGGTCGCGTCGGTGGCCATCCTGGCCGCGCTGGCGTACGTCGGCAGGACGGGCTGGGTCGTACTGGCTGTGCTGCTCCTGTTCGGATCGATGCTGCTCCGTCGCATCCTCGAGGAAGCGGTGGAAGCCGAGGAACTCAACCGCATTCACGCGATGGATGCGGTCGTCTCGGCCGATGGAAGCCTGGAGGATTCCTTCCGGCGGATTTCGATGCTGGCAAACCGGCTGGTGAACTGGCGCGACTTCCGGATTCTTCGCGTCGACGGCGTTGACGGCGATCCGCTGGTCGTGTTCAGCGCGAACGAGGGCATGCTGGCCGCTCCCCGCCCGCCGGTGAGGGGAATGAGTCGCCTGCGCCGCACTGTGGCGGATCGCCGGCAGACGATTGTCGTCAACGACACAACCCGCGATGACCGGATATCCGAAACGCGGCCGGAGGCCCGCAGCGTGGTGGTTGCTCCACTTCGCTTTGGGGACAATCTCCTTGGCCTGCTGGAGATCGAACACCACAAGCGAGCAGCGTATGGCGAGAAGCAGCTCGTGGTCATCGAGCGGTTCGCCTCGCAATTGTCGACCACGATCCAGATCCAGGAGCTGCGCAAGCCACTGGCTGAAGCGTTAGGCCGGCTGGAATTGCAGCTCGACCGGTTGGGCGACTCGGCTCGGCTGCTGCGCAGCGGGGCCGAAACCGTGGTGGGTCTTGTGTCGGACATCAATCGCGGGATCGCCGAAGAGGCGGAAGAAGCGACGGCGAGTCGTGCTGCCGCGGACGAGTTGTACCGATCATCGTCGGCCATTGCGCGCGACGCCGGCGAGGCAGCAGCCGCGAGCGACCGGTCGGCCGTACTCGCCGCGGAACATCAGTCGACCGTTGGCAACGCGGTGGAGCGACTCGTGACGGCGAAGGGCATCGTTGCCGATTCGTCGGCGCTCGTGGGCGACCTGCACAAGGGTGCGAAACGGATGACCGAGTTCATCCGGGTGATCCGCGACCTGGCAGACCAGACGCACTTGCTGGCGCTGAACGCCGGCATCGAGGCGGCGCGGGCCGGCGAAGAGGGGAAGGGCTTCGCGGTCGTCGCCGAAGAAATCCGGCGGCTGGCGTCGCAAAGCGGGCGAGTGTCCGAGGACGCCAGCGCAATCCTGAGTGGCTTTGCGGAGCAGATGGATCGCGCGACGCGACAGATGGATCGCGGCCAGGAGATGGTCGCGGACGTCGAAGCTCTCTCGGCATCGGCGATGAGGGCGTTGGCGTCGATCCTGCAGGCCAGCGACGCGGCCGCGGCCTGGTCGCGGCGGATCGCGCTGGTGTCGACCGAGCAGGAGAAGTTGGTGGGGGTCACGCGCGACAGGGCGGAACGCATCGACGAGATTTCCAGTCGCAATCGCACGGGCTCCGATCTGGTTTCGAAATCAGCGACTGAACAGGCGGGGGCGTTGCAGGAGCTGGAATCGGCGACACGGGAACTGCGGGAGCTTGCGACACACTTGGCCGATTTGACGCGACGGTTGACACGAATTGAGACGACATGATTGGTAAGTGGACGTGGGAGGTGGGACGTGGGAGGAACCTGATTTTGAAACGATGAGCACTGGAACTCGGCCTACCACCGTCCAGCTTCCGTCCTGGGCTCGCGTAAGCGAGCGGCGGCTCGCGCACATCGAGCGCGTCACGGCGTTGCTGGATCGCTGGGCGGTGGAGCTCCGGCTATCGCCTGACGAGGCGCGGGACTGGCATGATGTCGGCCGGTGGCATGACGCGTTGCGTGATGCTGAGGAGGCTGAGCTTCGCCAGTGGGCCGGCGACGTGTCGCTCCCGCTGACCGTCCTCCACGGGCCGGCGGCCGCGCGACGGCTCGAATCGGAAGGTGAGACCCGCCGCGAGGTGCTCGAGGCGATCCGCTGGCATACGTTAGGCAATCCGGACTGGGGTCGCACCGGGCGGGCCCTCTACATGGCCGACTTCCTCGAACCCGGGCGTCCATTCTCCAGGGCCGAGCGTGAATTCCTGGCCCGGACGCTGCCGAGCGATTTCGACGGGGTGTTCCGCCAGGTGTTGCATCTCCGGCTCGAGTGGACTCTCAGGGAAGGGAAGCCGGTCTTTCCCGAAACCGCGGCGCTATGGAACCAGCTGCTCTGAAGCGGATCGCCATCGTGGCGGTGGCGGCCGTGGCGCTGGTCGTGGCGGCCGTATTGTGGCGCGACCGCGGGCTGGATCCGCCGGGCACCATCAGCGTGCTGGTGCCTGACGATGTCCGGATCAAGGTCGAGGTATTGAACGCCTCGGGACAGCGCGGGCTCGCGCGTCGCGCAACGTTTGCGCTCCGCGACGCCGGCTTCGACGTGGTGCGCTTCGGCAACGATCCCGAGGGCCGGCAACTCGACAGCACACTGGTCCTGACCCGGTCCGGCCATGACGACTGGGCCCGCCTGGTCTCTCGAGCGTTAGGCGGCGCGCGTGTCGAAGACCGGCCCGATACGACCCGGTACCTGGACGTCACCGTGCTGTTAGGCGCCGACTGGCGCCCGCCGGCGAAGCCGTTCCACCCGTAGCTGTCCACAAGCGGCGGCGATGTCCAGGCCGCGGCTCTTGCGGACGGCAACCTCTACTCCGGCGTTCTTCAGCTCACGGGTAAAGGTGCGCATGGCCGCTGGCGTCGACGGGACGAAGTTGCCCGTCCCGCCGGGGTGCAGGGGAATGAGATTCACGAACGCCCCGCACTCGCGCGCCAGCCGGCCGAGTGCAATGGCATGTTCCAGCGCGTCGTTCACGCCGCCCAGCATCACGTACTCGAAGGTGACGCGCCGATCGAATTTCTTCGCCGCCGCGATCACTTGAGTCAGCGGATACTTGACGTTGATCGGCATGAGCGATCGGCGCAGGTCATCCGAGGGCGCATGAATCGAGATCGCGAGCCGGAACTGCTCCGGGCGCTCGGACAACGCGACGATCCCGGGAAGCACACCGACCGTCGAAACCGTGATATGGCGAGCGCCGATGCCGAAGCCGTCAGGGCTGTTCAGGATTGTCAGCGTCGGATCGACAGCCTTCCAGTTCATGAACGGCTCGCCCATCCCCATGAACACGATGTTCGTCGGCTTGATGGGCGGATCGAGCAGCGCCAGTTCGCGTACCTGCCCCGCGATCTCGAAGGTTTCCAGGTTGCGCGCGAATCCCATCACGCCCGTGGCGCAGAAGGCGCACTGCAATGCGCACCCTGCCTGCGACGAAATGCATAACGTGAGGCGGTTGCCGTCGGGGATGGCGACCGTCTCGATCGCCTGACCATCGGCGAGTCGAAACAGGAACTTCCGCGTGCCATCCGAGGACAGCTGGTCGACATCGATGGAGAGTCGCGGAATCGAAAAGCGCACCGAAAGCTGTTCGCGCAATGCGCGGGGCAGGTCGCTCATCGCCTCGAACGACTCCACGGGCTTCACCCACACGTGCCGGAGGATCTGCCGCCCACGATAGGCAGGCTGGCCGGTTTCGGTGAGGAACGCGCTGAGTTCAACCAACGCCTGCGATGGCGTGAGATTGAGGAGATTCGTGACGGTAGCCTCTCCGGAAGCGGTCACGGCACCCCGTGACGACGGATCCGGGTTACCTTCACGTGACCTCTCGGGGCTATTGCTGAACCTGTTGATAGCCATAGACTTAACTTAGTGGACTTCACGCCCAACGTCAAACCGCCTAACTACCAGTCGGGCATCGCAATCCGTAGATTACGACCTCCCCATGGCAATCCCCGTACACCCGCCGGCCCCTCCCAGCACCGCACTGAATGGTGCTGCTGTTTCGTGAAGGCTGTTTTGTGAAGGATGGATCTCGAGGGTCCCACCGCCTTCCACGCGCGCGCGACGATGCATGGCCCAGCGCGTTGCACGCTGATTCGCGCCGGCGCGATGACGCCTGGCTGACTACGAACAGCGATCGTTTTTCGTCGCGGTGAACACTACCGATACCGCGCCGTCGCCTGTGCCTGGCGACATTGACCACTATCCCCTCCGGAGGAATCGCGTGAGCGAGGCCAGTCCATTGTCCACGGGTATGCGAACGCACACATGCGGCGCCCTGCGGCTTGAACACGTGAACCAATCCGTTCGACTTGGTGGATGGGTTCATCGCAGCCGGAACCTCGGCGGCCTCGTTTTTGTCGACCTTCGAGATCGCACCGGGATGGTGCAGATCTCGTTCGATCCGCGCACCGCCGGTGCGGAAGCCATGGCGGTCGCCGAGCGGCTCGCGGTGGAGTCGGTGCTCCTCATCGAGGGAACCGTCGTCGCCCGCCCGCCCGAGGGGCAGAATTCGGAGCTTGCCACCGGCGACATTGAAGTCCGCGCCACGATGGCTCGTGTGGTCGGACCTGCCGTCACTCCGGCAATTCCCGTGGCGCGTGGCAAGGGTGAGAAGCTGGCCGCCGAAGAACTGCGCCTGAAGCATCGCGTACTGGATCTCCGTCGCGTAGAGCTGCAGGACAACCTGGTGCTCCGACATCGCCTGATGCAGCGCGCCCGCAGCACGATGTCGAACATGGGATTCCTCGAGATCGAAACTCCGATTCTCACCAAGCCCACACCCGAAGGCGCCCGTGATTATCTCGTGCCCAGTCGCGTGCATCCTGGCGAGTTCTACGCACTCCCCCAGTCGCCGCAGATCTACAAGCAGTTGCTGATGATGTCCGGCATGGACCGGTACTTTCAGATCGCACGCTGCTTCCGCGATGAAGACCTCCGTGCCGACCGGCAGCCCGAGTTCTCTCAGCTGGACATCGAAGCGAGCTTCGTGACCCAGGACGACGTATTGCACTTCATCGAGCAGGTGCTGGTCGCCATCTGGGACGAGGGCGGTGTGAAGGTGAACGCGCCGTTCCGTCGCATGGCGTGGCGCGAGGCGATGGAGAAATACGGGATCGACAAGCCCGACCTTCGTTACGCACTCGAAATCACCGACCTGACGAAACACGTCGGGGACGACGCTGCACCGTTTGTGAAAGAGGCGCTGGCGGGTGGCGGTCGCGTGCGAGGCCTGGTTGTCGAAGGCGCCGCCGATGCGTCGCGCAAGGAAATCGACGGGTTCACCGCTGTCGCAAAAGAAGCGGGAGTTGGCGGACTGATCTGGGCGAAGCGGACGGGAGAGGTCTGGGAAGGGCAGGGCGTCAAGGCCATTGGGGCCTCGGCGCTGGATAAACTGGGTGCCCCGTTAGGCACGCTTGTGCTTGCCGTGGCGGGCAAGGATCGCGCGACATCAGCCGCCCTGCACGGCGTGCGCATGGCGCTTTCCAAACGCACCGGATCACGCATGGTCGAAGACCATGCGTTCCTATGGATAGTGGACTTTCCGCTCTTCGAGGCAGATGAAGCCACGGGCGCACGCGTATTCGCCCACCACCCGTTCACCTCGCCTCACCCGGAAGACACCCAGTACCTGGAGACGGAGCCGGACCGATGCCGCGCGCTTCATTACGACGCGGTGTATAACGGGAACGAACTGGGCAGCGGCTCGATCCGCATTACCGATCCGCTCGTGCAACAGACGGTCTTCCGCCTGCTTGGAATTCCTGCCGATGAACAGCAGCGGCGATTCGGATTTCTGCTGGATGCTCTCGCGTCGGGCGCACCACCGCACGGGGGATTTGCGCTTGGCTTCGACCGCATGACCATGTTGCTCGCCGGCGCGCCATCGTTGCGCGACGTCATTGCCTTCCCCAAAACCACCGCGGCCCGGGCGCTCTTCGAGGGGGCACCGGTTCCGATCCAGCCTGCGGACCTGAAGGATCTTCACCTCGCCGTACAGAGCTGATGCCTGACGACACCATTACGCAGCGAATCAGCGTCGAAGGCGCCGATCCACTCACGCTGTCCGGCGTGAACGACGCAAACCTGACCGAGTTGGCGAAGCAGACCGGTGCCCGCGTTGCCTTACGAGGCGATGTCCTCACCGTCTCCGGGAGTTCCGACTCCGTCGATCGCGCGTCGGCGATCGCGCAACGCATGATCGACGCCGCCCGCCAGCGGATGCCGCTCGAAGCCGACGACGTGCTCCGCATGACGCTCGAAGTCAATCGCGACGGCTCCGAGAGCGCGGAACGCATCGTGCTTCCCGGTGTCAGGCGCGTCATCCAGCCCAAGACGCCCGGCCAGTCGGAGTACCTCAAGCTCATCGTCGAGAACGACATCGTAGTCGGCATCGGGCCGGCCGGTACGGGGAAGACCTACCTGGCCGTCGCCGCGGCCGTGGATGCGCTCATGCGCAAGCGCGTCAAACGGATCATCCTCGCCCGGCCGGCGGTCGAAGCAGGCGAAAGCCTCGGCTTCCTGCCGGGAGACATGCAGGCGAAGGTCGATCCATACCTGCGCCCCCTCTATGACGCGCTCGAAGACATGATGCCCGCTGAGCGGATGCAGCGCGCACTGGAGATGCGCGTGATCGAGATCGCGCCGCTGGCCTACATGCGTGGCCGTACGTTGAGCGACGCCTTCGTCATCCTCGACGAAGCACAGAACGCCACGAGTGCGCAGATGAAGATGTTCCTGACGCGTCTTGGCGTGAATTCGCGAACCGTCATCACCGGCGACAAGACCCAGGTCGACCTGCCGTCTCGTGAGGAATCGGGACTGATTCAGATCGAGCGGATCCTGACCGGCATCGAGGGAATTGCGTTCCACTACCTGACGGATGTGGACGTCGTCAGGCACCGGCTGGTGCGCGAGATCATCAAGGCCTATGCGGCGGACAGTGACGGTTGAACGCGGCATCGTCGTGGACGCGGGTCGCCGGCGCCTGTCGCTCGCGACCACGTCGGTGCGCGCGCTGGCGGACTTCGTGCTCCAGCGCGAGCGCGTGAAGTCCGCCATGCTTTCGATCGCGTTCGTCTCGAGGAGAACGATGGCCGACCTCAATCGGCGCCACCTCGGCCATCGCGGCGGCACCGACGTCATCACGTTTGCGTTAGGCAGGAGGACGCCAACGGCGCCGCTCGTCGGCGACATCTACGTCGCACCGGATGTCGTGGCGGAGCAGGCGCGGCGGTTCCGGGTCCCGGTACGCGAGGAACTCGCTCGCGTGGTGGTGCACGGCGTGTTGCATGCCGTCGGGCACGAACATCCCGAAGGTGACGGCCGCGAGCACTCGCCGATGTGGAAACGCCAGGAACGCTGGCTGGCGGCTGCGAGAGCGGAGGGGGTATGGTGACCGTCATTGCCCTCCTGTTTATCGCCGCCGGTACGTTGCTGGCCACGTTATGCGCCACGGCCGATGGTGCGCTCCTGTCCCTGGATCCCGATGACCGCCTGCCGCCCGCGATCGCCGAGTTGCGGGGCCGGCGCGAACGGATCCATCGGGCGCTCGGCTTCGCGCGCGTGCTCGGTCAACTCGGCGCCGGTATTGGCGTCGCGTTCATCCTGTACCGGTTTCCGGCGTCAGCCTGGCTGACCGCGGCCGTTGTCGTCGTCACGGCCTTCCTCCTGGTCGGCATCTCGGAGAGTATCGCGCGAAGCGTTGGTGACGCGCGTGCCATCGACATCGCCGGCCGCTTGTCGCGCCTCGTGGTGTTCATCGAAGGGGTGTTGTCGCCTGTCGTGCTGCTCGGCGAAGGGATCGACCGGGGCCTGAACTCGTTGATGCCGCCGCCAGGACGGGAAGAAGAGCGTGAGGCAATCACCGAGCAGTTCCGGGCGGTTGTTTCGGCCGAAGCCGAAGTGCCGCCTGACGAGCAGGTCCTGCTGAACGGCGTATTCCGTCTCGCGCAGACCGAAGTCCACGAAATCATGGTGCCGCGCATCGACGTGGTGGCGATCGACAATTCGTCGTCGTGGCGCGAGGTGGTCGACCTGGTCCGGTCATCCGAGCACTCCCGGCTTCCCGTGTACGCCGAAACGATCGATAACGTCGTCGGCGTGCTCTATGCGAAGGACCTGCTCCCCTCCGTGCTGGCGGGGAAGGAACCGCAGGGCGGGTGGACGACGCTCGTCAGGCAGCCGGTGATCATTCCCCGGTCGAAGCCCGCCGACCGGCAGCTGCGTGATTTCCAGTCGTCGCGTAGCCACATCGCGGTTGTCGTCGACGAATACGGCGGTACCGCCGGCATCATCACGATCGAGGACGTGCTCGAGGAGATCGTGGGTGATATTCGCGACGAGTACGACGTTGAAGAGTCTCCGGTGGAGCACGTCGGAGAGGGGCGCATACGAACCTCGGCGCGACTTACGCTGGCCGAACTCTCGGAACTGTTGCACACCGACTTCGAACGTGAGGGCATCTCGACTATTGGTGGGTTGGTGTATGAGCAATTCGGGCGCGCGCCGAAACAGGGCGAGTCGTTCCAGCTCTGCGGCTATCGCGTCACCGTGGATCGGGTGGAACGCCGGCGGGTGCAGCGTGTGAGCTTCGAACGCGCGGATTCGCGCTCCGGGCACGCGGCATGACGACCACCACGCTGCTGATGATCACCGTCGGCATCGTCGCCTGGCTCACTGCGGCGGCAACGGCGGTGCGTTCGGTCAGCCGGATCTGGCTGGGGCACTGGGTCGAGCAACAGCTCAGTGGTTCGGGCGCGGCCGCATTGTACCTGGAGAAGCCGCACGGCCTGTTGCTTGCTGCCAGCACCGGCGTCGCGCTGACGGTGTTTGTCTCGGGTGTGATCCTCGCCAATTCGGCGCAGGGTTCGATCTGGATGCTGCTGCTGGAGAGCCTGATTTTTGCGCTGGTGTTGCTCGTGGCGGGTCAGCTGGCGCCGAGGGCGATCGCCAAGCGGTGGGCCCCGCAACTGATTCCGGTGCTGTTACCGCCGTTGCAGGCGCTGGAGATGATACTGAGTCCGGCCCTGCGATTCGTCAGGCGACTTGCCGGCGAGCGACAGGGAGCGGCGATGGAGCCGCCGCCGACCGACGAAGAGACGCTCGAAGAATTGTTGCGCGAAGGGGAGCTCGAAGGCGTCGGTGAAGCCGGCGAGATCGCCATCATCAGCGGCGTGGTGCAATTCGGCGAAAAGCGCGTGACCGACGTGATGGTCCCGCGTTCCGAGATCTTTGCGCTGCCGCAGAACATGCCGGCTGGGGAGATGGCCACGCGGGTGTCGCAGTCGAAGTACAGCCGAGTTCCGATCTATCGCGATTCCATCGACAACATCATCGGCATGGTCCATGTCTTCGACATGCTGAAGAACTCGGGGACGGAGGTTCCGTCGCTGCGACCGGTCTCCCTCACGCGGCCCGTTACCTCGTGCAAGGAACTGCTCTCGAGCATGCTCCGCGAGCGGCGGCAGATGGCCATCGTCCGCGATGACGCCGGTGGGACGGTGGGCCTGTTGACGCTCGAGGATCTGCTGGAGGAGCTGGTCGGCGATATCCGTGATGAACACGATGAGCCGGCAGCGATGACTCCGGTCGCTGCTCCCCCGTCTCGAGCGACATGACGACAGCTCCGCCGGCACTCGCTGATCGCTCGTCGCTGCTCGCTGCGTTTGACGCCGGCAAGACCGCCGCCCTGGCGCGCGCCGTCTCGATGGTCGAGAACCAGCGCGACGGGTTCGAACAGCTGCTTTCTGCGCTGCACTCGAGAGTGGGGCGCGCGCGCCGGATCGGCGTGACCGGGCCACCAGGTGCGGGGAAGAGCACGCTTACCACGCAGCTCATCAGCACGTACCGCGCCGCGGGGCTGAAGGTGGGTGTGATCGCCGTCGATCCAACGTCGCCATTCACCGGCGGAGCGTTGTTAGGCGACCGGGTGCGGATGGAATCGGTGGCACTCGATCCAGGTGTGTACATCCGGTCCCTTGCCACCCGCGGCTCACTCGGCGGCATTTCGTCCGCAACCAGGTCCGTCGCCGATGTGCTGGACGCGTTCGGATTCGATCGCATTCTCATGGAGACGGTGGGCGTGGGACAGAGCGAGCTGGAAATCGCCCGCGCCGCCGACACGACCGTCGTCGTCCTGGTCCCGGAAAGCGGCGATTCGATCCAGGCGCTGAAGGCCGGCCTGATGGAGATCGCCGATATCTTCGTGGTGAACAAGGCGGACCGACCCGGTGCGGAGCGCGTGCGCAACGACATCGAGCTGATGCTCGGCATGCGACACGGGCACGCGATGGACGCGGCTGGACATCATGGGGTTGACCTCAAGGCGGTCGCGAATCCCGGCAAGGCCGCTCGTCAGGCGGCCCGGGAGGAACAGTCCGAACGCTGGACGCCGCCCGTGGTGCTCACGACGGCCCACAAAGGCGAGGGGATCGCTGATCTGGCAGGCTTCCTGGATCGCCACCACCACTATCTTGAAGACGGTGGCGAGCTCCGCGAACGGCGGCGCCGCCGGCTGCGGGAACAGGTGATGGACGTGGCTGATTACCGGCTCCGTCGTCGCCTGTGGAGTGACGAGCAGGTGAAGGCATTTGTGGATTCGGTTATCCCGCGCATCGAGCGCGGTGAAGTGTCGCCGTACGGGATCGCTGACGAGCTCCTGATCAAGGGCGCGCCAGCCATAGCGCGGACATCGTCATGACATTGACCCCCGAAATCAGCGAACAGGAACGCGAGCGGCAGGAAGAAGTTGAGCGACTGCGGGCAGAGGTGGCCCGCTGGCGCGCTCGTTATGCAGCTGCCGAAAAGCGTGACCTGGCCTTTGTGAACTCCGAAGGCGAAGTGGAGCCGGTGTACACGCCGCTCGACGTCGAGCACCTCGACGCGACTGCGCTCCCGATGCCGGGCGAATACCCGTACACGCGCGGCATTCACCCCACGGGGTATCGCGGCCGGCTGTGGACGATGCGCCAGTTTGCCGGCTTCGGGAGTGCGAAGGATACGAACCGGCGCTTCAAGTTCCTGCTCGATCACGGCCAGACCGGACTGTCGACGGCCTTCGATTTTCCGACGTTGATGGGCTACGACTCCGATCATCCACGGTCGGAAGGGGAAGTCGGCAAGACGGGCGTTGCCATCTCGAGTCTCGACGACATGGAGACGCTGTTCGAGGGCATCCCGCTCGACAAGGTCTCGACGTCGATGACCATCAACGGTCCGGCCGTCATCCTCTTCTGTTTCTATGTTGCTGCCGCCGAACGCCAGGGCGTGTCGTCGAAACTGCTGCGTGGCACCGTGCAGAACGACATCCTGAAGGAGTACATGGCGCAGCACGCGTGGTGTTATCCGATCGAGCCCGCGCTGCGACTGATCGTCGACCTGTTCGAATGGGGCGCCGAGCACGCGCCGCAGTGGAATACGATCTCGATTTCCGGTTACCACATCCGGGAGGCGGGGGCGACCGCGGCCCAGGAGCTCGCGTTTACGCTCGCGAACGGCTTCACCTATGTGGAGCGCGGCATCGCCCGCGGGCTCGACGTCGATCGGTTTGCGCCGCGGCTTTCGTTCTTCTTCGACATTCATAACGACTTTTTCGAGGAAATCGCGAAGCTCCGCGCGGCGCGCAGGATCTGGGCGCGGCACATGCGCGAGCGTTATGGGGCGAAAGATGCCCGGTCATGGACGTTGCGATTCCATTCGCAGACCGCCGGCGTCACCCTGACTGCGCAGCAGCCGATGAACAACATCGTGCGCGTGGCCTACCAGGCGATGGCGGCGGTGTTAGGCGGCACGCAGTCGCTGCACACGAACTCGATGGATGAGACGCTGGCCCTGCCGACCGAAGAGGCGGTGCAGGTGGCGCTCCGCACGCAGCAGGTCCTCGCCTACGAGAGCGGCGTACCTAACGTGATGGACCCGCTGGGCGGGTCGTACTACGTGGAAGCGTTGACCGAGAAGCTCGAGCGCGAAGCGGAGGAGATGTTCGGCGAGATCGAAGCGCAAGGCGGGGTCGTTAGGGGGATCGAGCAGGGGTGGTTCCAGCGTCGCATTGCCCAGGCGGCGGCCCGGCAGCAGTGGGAGATCGAGCAGCGGCGGCGGCTGGTGGTGGGCGTCAACGAGTTCGTGACGGATGAACCGGAGCTCGCGATCCCGGTGCTGAGGGTGGGGGCTGACGTGGACGCAGCGCAGCGGGAGCGGCTCGCAACCCTCCGCGCGACTCGCGACCAGGCGCTCGTCAGGCAGCGGCTGGACGCACTCCGCTCGGCGGCGTCAACGGACGAGAACCTGATTCCACACATTCTCGATTGCGCACGCGCGCGAGCGACGCTGTACGAGATCCGGCATGCGATGGAACAGGTGTTTGGGGCGTATAGGGAGCCGGTCTTTTTCTAAGACGGTGTTCGTTCGGCTCTTCTTCACGCTCTTCTTCACGTTGTTTTTCACGTACGACACGTGAAGAGACGATAAAATCGCCGACGTCACCCACCGAACAAAATAGCATTGCGCAACTAAAGGGTTGCGCATCGGCGCGGTTGCCGCTA
>Ga0079216_10000018_pt1 | contig 26362 bp, 22 predicted proteins | sample NCAS100_FD_77008 | JGI IMG/M metagenome (GOLD analysis project Ga0079216, IMG submission 77008) | Agricultural soil microbial communities from Utah to study Nitrogen management - NC AS100 | ecosystem: Environmental > Terrestrial > Soil > Agricultural land | place: USA: North Logan, Utah...
AAGAAGACTGCGGAACGGTTGATCGTCGATCTCAGAGAGAAGATGACGGCGCTGTCGGCTGCGCAAGGTGAAGAAGACACCGGTGCGCGTACCGAGACGGCCGACGCATCGATTGAAGATAGTGTGCGTTCGCAAGCACTTTCCGGATTGATGAATTTGGGTTATCAACGATCCGCCGCCGAAAAGGCGATCGACGCCGCGCTCAGCGAAGGCGGCGACGTTTCCGTCGAATCAGTTTTGAAGCGGAGCCTGCGCAAGCTCGGCTCTCGTCTAATTGGATAACGCAATGGTTACTGTCAGAGACGGTTCACCCACCGATGAAGATCGCCAGTTAGATATGACGCTGCGTCCGACGCGTATCGAGGAGTACGTCGGGCAGCGGCAGATCAAAGAAAACCTGCGCGTCTACATGAAGGCGGCGCGACACCGTCGCGAAGCGCTCGATCACGTGTTGCTGACTGGACCACCAGGCCTCGGCAAAACCACTCTCGCAAACATCATCGCCAACGAGATGGGCGCGGAACTGAAATCGACGGCCGGTCCGGCGATCGAAAAAGCCGGCGACATTGCGGCCCTGCTTACCAACCTTCAGGAAGGCGACGTGCTCTTCATCGACGAGATCCATCGTCTGTTGCCGGCGTTGGAAGAAAAGCTTTACCCGGCGATGGAAGACTACCAACTCGATCTATTGATCGGTCAGGGCGCCGCAGCCCGTTCCATCAAACTCGAAATTCCGAAGTTCACTTTAATAGGAGCGACAACGCGCGCTGGTCTGATCACTGCTCCCCTGCGTGGACGCTTCGGCATCGTTTTTCATCTCGATTTCTACCCGCACGAAGATCTCGAGATCATCTGCAAACGCTCCGCTGAGATTCTCGGTGTTGAGATCCACGAGGATGGCGCTCGCGAAATTGCTCGTCGCGCGCGCGGCACGCCGCGCATTGTTAATCGACTCCTGCGTCGCGTGCGCGACTACGCGGAAGTCGATTACGACGGACGCATCACGCAAGCGGTCGCGAGTGACGCTTTGAACCGGATGGAAGTCGATACTTACGGTCTCGACGAGATGGACCGAAAACTATTGCTGACGATTATCGAGAAGTTTGGTGGTGGACCGGTCGGCCTCGGCACGATTTCCGCTTCCATTCACGAAGAGAAAGACTCGATCGAAGAGATCATCGAACCGTATTTGATCCAGATCGGATTTCTGGATCGCACGCCGCGCGGACGCCTCGCGACGCCGTTGGCTTATCAACATTTCGGAATCAACACCCCCGGCTCACAAAGACCCAGCCTGTTCGATCCCCGCTAGTTGGGCCAAGCATCATCTCCATGAAGGGTTTCAAATTCTTTTCGCGGCATTCATACGGCGTTCGCAACGTCTCGCCGTGGCGATCGATGCTCGGGCACGCCTTGCACCAGTTTCACGAAAACGATCTGTTCACGTCTGCGGCCGCGATGAGTTATTTCGGGTTGATGGCCCTCTTTCCGGCGTTGCTGTTGTTATTTGCAATCAGCAACAAGCTGGCTGCGGGTAGTCAAATGTTGGCGCAAGCAGTCGACGTTTATCCCGGCTCCGCGAAATTTTTGCGCGATACGGTCGGAGCGTTTTCGGAGATCAGCGTTGGCGCCCTCATTACCTGTGTCGTGCTGGTTCTTTGGGCCGGCTCGTGGGTTTTTGCAGTCGTCGAACGCGCGGTGAACCGAATCTGGGGGACGGTGTCGCGCACCTTCCTGCATGGACGTGCGTTGACGATCGGTATGGTTGGTCTCGTTGGATTGTTACTGTCGGTCTCGGTCTTGATTACTTCAGCGCTGGTGGCGTTCCGCGGATTGGCGAGCAGGTTCTCGCCGCGGCAGATCGAACGCTACACATTGCTCGCGTCGGCGGGCAGCGTCTTTTGGCAAGTCATCTTCTTCATTGCCAGCTACGCGGTTACGGTTGCGCTGTTTGTGCTGGTCTATCGTTTCATGCCGCGGGCGGAAGTAACATTGCGAGACACGATACCAGGCGCGTTTCTCGCGGGATTGCTGTGGGAAATAGCGAAGTACATCTTCGCCTGGAGTCTCGGTTACTTCCACTACGATCAGATTTATGGATCGGTCGGCGCGGTGGTCGCAGTGCTGACGTGGAGCTACGTGTCGAGTTTGATTCTCCTACTCGGGGCGCAAATGACAGCAGTGTTTCATTACGAACACCCGTCGTAAATGCACATCTCCGACTTCGACTACGAACTTCCCGAGGAACTCATCGCACAGCAGCCTCTCGCGCGACGCGACGCCTCGCGAATGCTCGCGCTGGACCGCAAGAAACAAACGTGGTCAGACTCAAACTTCCAACACTTTCCTGAACATCTGCGATTGAACGACGTCGTCGTTCTAAACAATTCTCGCGTCATTCCGGCAAGACTCAGCGGTCATCGAGCTGAAACCGGAGGGGCAGTTGAGATCTTTCTCGTTCGCGAAATCGAAGAACGGATTTGGGAGGTGTTGGTTCGCCCCGGCGGAAGGCTGAAACAAGGCGCAACGGTCGTGTTTGGTGATGGAAGACTGACCGCGGAATTACTCGATGAACCGGGACACGAACTCCGCCGCGTGCGTTTTGATTGTGATGGCGATTTTCAGGATGTTCTCGCGAAACTCGGCTCGACACCACTGCCGCCCTACATCAAACGGCCGCGCGGCGACTCGCCTGGCGATTCATCCACTGATCGCGAACGCTATCAGACCGTCTATTCAAAATCGCCGGGCGCCATCGCCGCGCCTACTGCTGGTTTGCACTTCACTGATGCGATTCTCGAACAGGTCAGTACTGTCTCATCAGTCGCCGAAGTCACGCTGCACGTCGGCTACGGAACGTTCGAACCGGTACGCGTCGACAACGTGGACCAACACTCGGTCAGTAGCGAGCGCTTCACGATCTCCAGCGAAGCCGCCGAGAAGATTAACCACGCGCGGTCGAACGGCGGACGCGTAATCGTGGTCGGCACCACGACGATGCGAGCGCTCGAATCTTCCGCAACCGAGTCAGGCCGTGTGCAAGCAACGACCGGCGAAGCCAGTCTCACAATCAAACCCGGCTATCGTTTCCGCATCGCGGACGCACTGCTCACAAACTTCCATCTACCGCGCTCTTCCCTGCTCGTACTCGTCAGCGCTTTCGCCGGACGCGAACTCGTCCTCGCTGCCTACGGCCACGCCGTGGATCAACGTTACCGCTTCTACAGTTACGGCGATTGCATGTTAATACTATAGGCAGTATAAAAATGCCGATGGTAAACTAGCCTCGAAGTAAAGGTTATGGCCGTACTAAAGAAATTTCGCTCCCGCTGGCTGTCGCAATCCGAGGCGCCCTACGAGCCTGAAAAGAAAACGAAGACTGCCACGCCTTCGTGGGGAATGAGTTACGACATTCGGCCGCTTACCATTTCTCAACTCGAGGAGTGCTGGCGGCTCGACCAACGCTGCTTCATCGACGGCGAGGCGTACAGTAAAGAGACTTTCGACTACCTGTTGACTGCTCCGGAATCGGTTTCGTACCGCGCGGTGACTTCGGGCGGTGTGATGGCAGGCTTCGTGATCGGACTCGTCGAACCCGATCGCACCGGACACGTCACCACAGTCGGCGTTGCGCCTGAACATCGGCGGCGCAATCTCGCCAAGAGACTGATGCACGAAGTTGAAGAGGGTTTTCGTAAGCGAAACGTGAGGCTTGTGCGGCTGGAAGTCAGAACACTAAACACACCGGCGCAGAAACTCTACGAGAGTCTCGGCTACACCATCTCTCAAACACTTCCGAAGTATTACTCAAATGGCGGCGACGGATTGTTGATGCTGAAATCCCTGGACTCGATCCGTGGTTAAAACACGGATTCCCAATCATCCCTTACGCAACTCAGTTAAAACTTGCTTCGCAACGGCCTTCAAAGTGTCGAACACACCGACGCCAGTTGACGCTACTGCTTCAACCACAGGCTCATTTTTTCTCTGCAACTCCGTCGCCAGATCCTCAACCGGGACAATGTTGCCGAGATCTCGTTTGTTGAGCTGAAGCACGTACGGAATTTTCATCAGGTCGTAACCCTGCGATTGCAGGTTCTCTTCGAGGTTGTACAGCGACTCGATATTCGCATCCATGCGTTCTTCCTGCGAGTCGGCCACAAACACCACGCCATCCACGCCCTTCAAAATCAGTTTGCGCGAAGCGTCATAGAACACCTGACCGGGCACGGTGTAAAGGTGAAACCGCGTTTTGAACCCGCGGACAGTACCCAACTCGAGCGGCATAAAGTCGAAGAACAGCGTGCGGTCGGTTTCAGTCGCCAGACTGATCAACTTACCGCGCGCCTGCGGCGCAGTCGAGTCGAAGATGTACTGCAAATTGGTCGTCTTACCACACAGACCTGGGCCGTAGTAGACGATCTTGCAGTTGATTTCTCTGGAAGCGTAGTTAATAAAGGTCATAGCGCGTTGCCGTTAGCTAAAGAGACTGTCGATGTCCTCGTCCGTAATTCCGGCAAAAGGAGAATCGTCGTCATAATCTCCAGCCGCGATCTCGTCAAACATCGTCACGAGCTGGTGGGAGACTTGCTTACTTCGCAATTTGACCAGACCGAGGCTGGAACGCTCGTCAAAAACAATCACCAGCAGGAGCCTGCCAATCACGGAGATGTGAATGCTCTCTTTCTCCCCCTCGTGGGAGAGTGTCGGGAATTCCTTCTCGCCGATGAGCTGCGCCATTCCTCCCGTAGCGGCAACGTTGCCGGCTGCGAGAGACGCCAGACTGGTTGTGTCAAGATTTCCCACTTCACCCTGGGAAGCGATCTCCTGACCATCTTTGTCCACCAGGAAGACCACCTTGGCCGACGAATCCATCCGGAGCCGGGCCAGGACGGCTTTTATCTGATGGTATTGCTGCTCGCGCAACAGGATTGGTGTGTCTGCCATTATGCGACTCGTTGTTGAAGACCGGGCGGGAATGCTACCTGGAGAGTGAACCTAAAGCGCCTGCTTCGCCTATCGCAAATTTCGGAACTAAAGAGGTTACTTATTCGGTTGGGGCTAAGTGCCGAGGTGCTGCTGACCTCCATAAGCCAAACGCACTTTAACATAGCCAACAATGTGCATCAAGTGTTTTTCTTTGTTTGTACGTTTGTCGAATTGGACCGCGCTTGCGACCTTAAAGCACCCGCAAATACTTGTATTCGTTGATTTAGGGGCGAGGCTGTGGTAAGCTGCCGACGATTCCAGCGGCTGCTTGCTATTAGGTGAGCAGCCTTTTGAGATTCCACCCATGAGTAGCAGTCTCACAAAAGGCTTGCGACGGTCCCCAACACGTTCAAAGGCAAAAAAAGCTGCGGCAAAAACCGCGAAGCGCGCGGTTAAAGCGAAGCGAGTCGCGGCAAAACCTAAAGCCAAACGTGCGAGTGCCGCCAAACCAGCCGCCGCCCGAAAAGCAGCCGCGCGGAAAACCGCGGCCAAACCGAAGGCAGCGGCGAAAGCCAGAAGACCGGCGCCGAAACCAGCGGCCCGCAAGACTGCCGCTAAGAAGGTTGTGGCTTCGAGAGTCAAAAAGACTCAGAAGCTCGCAGCCGTCAGAGCCGTTAGACCCACGCAGACAGCTCCGCCTCCGCCTCGGCAACCCACGATGGACGAGTCGGCTGCCCTGGTAGCTTTCGAACGTGCTCATAAAGAGTTTGTCCGAGGACGCTTTGCTGAAGCTCGCAACCAGTTCCGGATCCTCGTAGACAAGTATTCGCAGGTTTCGGAAGTAGCCGCCCGCGCGCGTACGTACCTCGCGATCGCGGAATCACGGCTGCGCACGGAAAGCATGCTGCCGCGAGATGCTGATTCGCTTTACGATCGCGGCGTTATTGAACTAAACCGGGGCGAATATGTAGCTGCGCAGGAGATGTTCGAACGAGCACTCAAGCGCGAACCAGAAGCGGCGCACATTCACTACGGCCTGGCCGCTACCCGCGCGCGTTTGGGTTCCATCGACCCCGCGCTCCAGTCGCTGCAACGCGCGCTCGCTATTCAACCGAATCTTCGCGTGCGTGCTCAACACGATCACGACCTGAACCCCCTTCGTAACGATCCTGACTTCGATCGTCTCATTTTCAGTAATCCTTCCTAAAAACGGTAATATATCCCTGCGTTCCCTGATCTGTATTACCGGGAGTTTGATTTGCGAACAATCACAGGTGGTCAAAAACTCGTAGCCATCGGCGGCGGCACCGGGCTATCGACAATGCTCGCCGGTCTCAAACAGTTAGTCGGCACGCCGTTAGTCAACACGCCCGACGATGAGATCTGGATCGAAACGCTGTCCGCGATCGTCACTGTTTCCGACGACGGCGGCAGTTCCGGCAGGCTCCGCGACGAGTTGCAGATGCTGCCCCCGGGCGACATCCGCAACTGCATGATCGCGCTTTCCGAAGACGCAAACCTGCTCTCGCGTCTCTTCCGTTATCGTTTTCGTGGTGACGGCGAGCTCGGCGGGCACAGTTTCGGAAATCTGTTCCTGGCCGCGCTGACCGAAGTCACCGGAGACTTTACTGAAGCGATTCGACTCTCATCGGAGGTAATCGCAAGTAAGGGTCACATTTATCCGGCGACACTTAGCGACGTGCGTCTGGTGGCGGACCTTGAAGACGGTACGGTCGTGCGTGGAGAGACGCAGATTTCGGCGTCGAAAGTTCCGATTCGCCGGTTACATCTTGAACCTGAACAGTGTCTGCCACTGCCGCAGGCGTTGAACGCGATTCGCACCGCCGACATCATCACCGTTGGTCCTGGTTCTCTTTACACGAGCATCCTTCCCAACCTGCTGGTGGCTAAAGTGGCGCGCGTGATTGGTGAGAGCTCCGCGACGAAGATCTTTGTCAGTAATTTGATGACGCAACCTGGCGAGACTGACGGCTACAGCGCGCGCGAGCATCTCGAAGCAGTCAGGAAGTACGCGCCGGAAATTCATTTCGATTTCGTCGTCGTCAACAACCGCCGCATCAGCGACGAGCAAGCCGAACGGTACGCGGCCGAGGGTGCTTATCAGATCGGCATCGACGATCCGATCGACGATGCGCTCGATCAAACCACCGAGGTCATGCGTGGTGATCTACTCGACGACGGCCAGAAGGTGCGTCATCACTCAGACCGTCTCGCACAAGTAGTGCTGAACTACCGCCGGCAAGCGCGGTCGCATGCGATAGTCGCCGTATGAATCCGCCTTCGGAGAATTCCTTTTTGGCAAACAACGACAAACTGAGTGTAGTGATTCTCGCGGCTGGACTTGGGACGAGAATGAAGTCGCGGCGCGCGAAAGTGCTGCACGAACTTGGCGGATCACCGCTGATTACACACGTCGTGAAAACGGCGCAGCAACTGGATCCGCAAACGATTCTGGTCGTCGTCGGGCATCAGGCGGAAGAAGTCGAAAAGGCTGTACTCGATGCGGTTGGCGATCTGGCGAGTTTCGTGGTCCAGGCGAAACAGCGAGGCACTGGCGATGCGGTCGAATCGGCGCGTGGGATGCTTGAAAACTCCGATTCGTTGTTGCTCGTGCTCTCGGGTGATGTGCCGCTAATTCGGAGGGAAACACTGCAAAGGTTGATCGCGCATCATCGCGAGAATCATGCGGCTTGCACCATCCTGAGCGTCGAGCTTCAGAATCCGACGGGTTACGGACGCATGGTCCGCGACGACGACGGTTCCTTCGCGCGCATCGTTGAACACAAAGACGCAACCACGGATCAGAAGCAAATAAGAGAGATCAATAGTGGGATTTATTGCTTTGAGGCGGGCAACCTGTTTCAAGCGCTGCGACGCGTCCAGCCCGTAAACGAACAGGGCGAGTATTACCTGACGGACGTTGCCGAGATCATTCTGTCGCTGGGCGGCGCTGTCAGCGTCTACCTTCACGACGATCCGCGCGAAGTCTCGGGCATCAACACCCGCGCTGAACTGGCAGAGTTTGAGAACCTGCTCCGTCGTCACACGATTCGACATCTCATGATCGAAACAGGCGTCACGTTTATCGATCCGTCGCACGTCTACATCGGTCCGGAAGTTCAGGTGGGTATCGACTGCATCATCTACCCGGACGTCTCGATCGAAGGAAAATCAGTCATCGGCGAACGGTGTGTGATCCGTTCCGGAGTGCGCATCACCAATTCGCGTCTTGGAGACGAGGTGACCGTTAAGGATCATTCGATCATCGTCGACTCCGAAATCGGTTCGAACTGTTCCGTCGGGCCGTTTGCCCACCTCCGCATGAACGCCACTCTCGAAGACAAGGCCGCGGTCGGGAATTTCGTGGAAGTGAAGAAGTCGCGGCTGAAACGTGGCACTAAGGCAATGCATCTGACGTATTTGGGCGACGCGACGATCGGCGAGCGGACAAACATCGGCGCCGGCACCGTCACGTGCAACTACGACGGCAAGAACAAGCACGAAACGATTATCGAAGACGATGTTAAGATCGGTTCGGACACGATGCTCGTTGCGCCGGTGCGAGTCGGTGCGCGATCGATGACGGGAGCTGGGTCTGTAGTGACGAAGGATGTGCCACCCGATTCACTCGTCGCCGGTGTTCCGGCGGAAGTTAAGAAGAAATTGAAATAGAGGAAAGGGTTCCTGCTATAAGGTATTGCGAAATGCGAATTTCGAATTGCGGATTTAGAAGACGCTCCGCGACACGAAATTCGCAATTCGCAATTCGAAATTCGCAATTCGACATTCGCAATTCTAAGACCTTAGTGGGAACGTTTACAGCATGTGTGGAATTGTTGGATATGTAGGTAACAAACAGGTCGTGCCGCTGATCATCGACGGCCTGCGCAAGCTCGAGTATCGCGGTTACGACTCCGCTGGTATCGCCGTGGTCAACGAAGGTCACGAGCTCGAGATACGTCGTGCCGAAGGCAAACTGCGCAACCTCGAAGAAGCGATCCGGCTTAGCCCGCTTGATGGCACCTACGGCATCGGCCACACGCGCTGGGCCACGCACGGACGCCCGACTGAAGAAAACGCCCACCCGCATCGCGATTGCACCGGCCGCGTCGTCGTCGTTCACAACGGCATTATCGAAAATTACCTGCAACTAAAAGAGCGTCTGCGTCACACCGATCACCGCTTCGTCACCGAAACCGATACCGAAATCATCGCGCACCTGATCGAGGAGCATCTGCGTCAGGAAAAGACTTTCGAAGAAGCCGTTCGCGCAGCGGTGGTTGAGTTGCGCGGCATATTCGCGCTTTCGATCATCAACGCCGACGAGCCAGACACGATCATCGCCGTACGCCAGGGCCCGCCGGTCGTCATCGGCCTCGGCGATCGTGAGTTCTTCGTTGCTTCAGACATTCCACCGATCCTGCATCACACACGCGACGTCTTTTTCCTCGGCGACGGCGAGCTCGCCATCATCAACAAAGACGCCGTCCGCGTCATCGACTTTGAAGCTAACACGGTCCAACCGTCGATTCAGCGCATTACGTGGGATCCAATCATGGCGGAAAAAGGTGGCTTCAAGCATTTCATGCTCAAGGAGATCTACGAGCAGCCGCGCGCCGTCCGCGACACGGTCCAGGGTCGCATCTCGCTCGACACCGGACGCGTGTTTCTCGACGAGATGGCCAACATTACCGAGTCAGACTTCAAGCGTTTCACGTCCATCAAGATCGCTGCGTGCGGCACGTCGTGGCATGCGGGGCTCGCGGGCAAGTACATGATCGAACAGCTCGCGCGTGTGCCTGTCGACGTCGACTACGCTTCCGAGTTTCGTTATCGCGATCCAGTGATGGACGAGAAGACGTTGCTGCTGGTGATTTCGCAGTCAGGCGAAACCGCAGACACGATCGCCGCACTTCGCGAAGCAAAAGAACTCGGCGCGCGCGTGCTGGCAATTTGTAACGTGCAGGGCTCGATGATCGTCCGTGAGGCTGATGGCACGATTCTGACTCACGCTGGTCCGGAGATCGGCGTCGCGTCGACCAAGGCGTTTACGAGTCAGATGATCGCGCTGTACTTGCTCGGGTTGTATCTCGGACAGCTGCGCGGGTCGTTGACTGAAGACGAAGCGCGTTTTCATGCGCAGGAGTTAGCGGAGCTCCCGGTCAAACTCGAACACCTGCTCAACGATTCAGACGGTATCGAGGAACTTTCGAAAGAGTTTTTCCGCTCGACTGACTTTCTCTATCTTGGCCGGGGCATCAACTTTCCCGTCGCACTCGAGGGCGCGTTGAAGTTGAAGGAGATTTCTTACATTCACGCCGAAGGTTATCCCGCCGGCGAAATGAAGCATGGTCCAAACGCGCTGATCGACGAACGTCTGCCGGTGTTGTTTATCAACACTCGTGAAGAAGGTAATCGCGCTTCAGAGTTGCGTTACGAAAAGACGCACTCGAACATCGTCGAGGTAAAAGCGCGAGAAGGCATAGTAATCTCGGTGCTCACTGAAGGCGATACGATGTCGTCGGAAGAATCGGATCACGTGATCGAGATACCACCTTCGAGCGATTTGCTGTCGCCGATCCTTTCAATCATTCCGTTGCAGTTACTCGCGTATCACATTGCGGTGCGCCGCGGCTGTGATGTGGACCAACCGCGCAACCTCGCGAAGTCAGTGACTGTGGAATAATCCGGCTTGTTTCGTGGCTGTGACTACGAAGTGCTTCTCACGTTTGATCTGAACCTGACCAAACCCGGCCGCTGCTAAAGCGCGTCTTATGCCTGTGCTCGCCTGCCAGGTTTCGTAGCGATTTGGATTGCCGGGCCAGTGCCATTGCCTTCCGACCGTGTTCAATGTCAACCCGTTAACCATCACCCACAATCGATAAAGACTGGCTTTCACCTGCAAGCGCGCGAGGTTGGTTCCCAACTCTTTCGCCGTCATGCTGAACGGGTGCAGCACCAGCCAGAGATCGCCTCCGACATCTGTAACCCGCGAAATTTCCGATAACGCTCGCGCGATGTGCATGTAAGGAAGCGCTACGCGACAAATGACCAAATCAAATGCTTCGTGGTCGAAGGGCAGTGCTTCACCGCGGCCTTCGACGAACTGAATCGACGGACTGAATTGTTTTCCCAACGCGAGGGCCGCATGATCCAGATCGAGACCCACCGCTAACACTCCGTCGCGAAGTTCGCTTCCGATAAGCGTTTGCCCCGCCCCGCAGCCGATGTCGAGAATACGCCGATGCCGCTCTTCGATGACGGGCATAACCCGTCGCGAATCATTCGGACCGGTCGCTATTGCCAATTCCAGCCGGTGATAATCGGCGCTGTTGGTAAGCATTGCGAAATTCCCAGAACTGTGGTTTTATTCAGCCCTTTACCTTCAATCCTAGGTATATTTACTGAGTCGGTTTCGTCGAGAAACCTTATCAAGCGGGACCCGGATGAGCATCCTTAGAGCTGCTAAGTTACTGACCCTGAACGTAGGCAAGTCCATAGGTGTCTTCCACGTTCTCAGTCGCAGCGAGTGGCGCAAGAACCAGCTGTTAATTCTCGCTTATCACGGCGTTTCGTTCGACGATGAACATCTTTGGAACCCGGATCTTTATCTCAGTCCGGAACAATTCCGCGGCCGCATGCAGGCCCTGAAGGACTTCGGTTGCCACGTACTGCCGCTGGCCGACGCGCTGCAACGACTTGAAAGCGGCACGCTGCCGACCTGTAGCGTGGTCCTCACCTTCGACGACGGCAGCAGCGATTTTTACACCCGGGCGTTTCCGATTCTACGTGAGTTTGGATGGCCCGCCACTGTCTATTTGACGAGCTATTACTCCAATTACAACCGTCCTGTGTTCGACCCGATGTGCTCGTACCTGCTGTGGAAAGGCAGAGGCCGAGTGATCGACGTAAAAGGACTATTAGACGGTATAGTCTCGCTGGATCTGCGCAGCACGTCAGGCCGAGAGAATGCGACGCTTGCGATACGCGAGTTTTCACGTCGCGAACGCTTTTCCGCTAAAAGCAAAGACGAGCTTCTGACCCGAATGGCTGCGCGGCTGTCAATTGATTATCAAGCAATTCTGGCGAAGCGAATCCTGCACCTTATGTCGGTGGAGGAGTTAGCTATCCTTGCGGCGGAGGGAGTCGACATAGAGTTACATACGCACCGCCATCACGCGCCGAAGACGCGCGATTCGTTCATGCTTGAACTGGGCGAGAATAAAAATTTTATTACCAGGTTCACTAAGCTGCCGCAACACTTCTCGTATCCGAATGGAGCATACGCGGACTGTTATGGTCCATGGCTCGAGGCCTCCGAGGTAGTTTCCGCTACTACGTGCGATCCGGGCCTCGTGACAACCCAATCGGATCGTTACAGACTTCCGAGATTGGTGGATCGGTCCTCACTTCAGACAGTCGAGCTTGAAGGGTGGATCTCCGGATTTTCAAATCTCCTGCCCCGAAAACCAACCTTCGTCTCCAGCCCAATTCCGCCGCATTATTATTAGCGAGGCATATGCTGGTCAGATTCTTCGGATTGTTCGGCATCATCCCGGGCGCGCACTTTTTCTCGTGAGAAGAACGAACCCGCCGTAGCAGAAGAGTAATTCTATGATGGCCCCTCGGGGCAAACGGGTGCGGCACTGCTTCCCCATGCGTGCCTCCCACGTTGCCCCGTTTGCCCCCGCCAATCACATAACGCGTAACGACGAGACAAAAAGGAGCAGTGCATTTTCCATTTATCGTCTTCCATTTGTCATTTGTCATTTAAGCGAATTCGCTAAGGTGCTTCTTTAACGGCAAATGAACAATGGAAAATGTTCACTCTCGTTCGCGATCGATGAGTTTTTGTTTACGTTCAAGTCCCCACCGGTAACCGCCAAGGCTTTGATCTTCCCGCACAACACGATGACACGGAATCACGAGGGCAACGGGATTAGTCGCACAAGCGCGCCCGACAGCGCGGACCGCGCCCGGTTTACCTAACGCCTTCGCCACTTCGCCGTACGAAACTGTTTGACCATACGGAATCGCGCGCAACTGTTCCCACACCTGACGCTGAAACGCGGTCGCGCGAATGTCGAGCGGGAGATCGAGTTGCGGTTCTTTGTTCGTTAGATGGTTCAGGATCCTCTTGACTGGCTCGCGCAGCGCCGGATCGTTGCGAAGAATCGTCGCCGCCGGAAACTCCGCACGCAGATCCTTCTCAAGCACCGCATCTGTGTCGCCCATACGCACGGCGCACACACCTCGTTGCGTTACGGCAACCAGAAGCTGTCCCAACGGCGACGCGACGATTGTGTAATTGATACTTATTCCGAGTCCGCCGCGCCCGTACGTCGCCGGAGTCATACCGAGTTCTTCCGGCGCGTGCTCGTAGAGTCTGCTGCTGGAGTTGAATCCTGAATCGTAAAGCGCTTGGGTCACTGGTTCTCCTTCGCGGACGAGCGTCTTGAAGTTGCCGAATCGTCGCGCCGTCTGATACTGGCGCGGACTGATTCCCATGATTCGCTTGAACGTGCGTTGCAAGTGAAAACTGCTGACGCCAGCGTCCGTTGCGAGATCTGCGAGTTTCACTGTCTCTGTTTGGTTCGCGTCCAGAACCCGGCAGACCCGCTGCACCATCTCGACCCCCGAATCGACGACGTTGGGTCGGCGCGGATCGCATCGCAAACAGGCGCGAAAGCCAGCCTGCTCCGCAGCGTGGGGCAGGTCGAAAAACGTCACGTTCTCGCGTCGCGGCCGCCGTGACGGGCACGACGGACGGCAGTAAATCTTTGTCGAGCTGACGGCAAATACAAACTGTCCATCAAACCGCGAATCTTTCGCGGCTACGGCTTCCCACTTTCGTTCCTCGGTTTTCATCACGCGATTATCGTAAACCAGCTTGAATTCACGATCTATCTGGTTCTTGCTATCAAACTATAAACCTCATTTTGTGTACTTCAATCTGTGTGCTTAAATGCAAAAACAAAACTCGTGGATTCGGAATTTCTATCACAACTTAACGAACAGCAGCGCGAAGCCGTGCTCGCTACCGAAGGGCCGCTCCTAATCCTCGCCGGAGCAGGTTCCGGCAAGACGCGCGTGATCGCGCATCGCATCGCTTACCTAATCGCTGAAAAGCAGGTTCCGACCTGGAACATTCTCGCCGTTACGTTTACGAACAAAGCCGCCGACGAGATGCGCCAGCGCGTGCAACGACTGCTACACGCGCGCAACGATTCGAGCCTGCCGTTGGTATCGACGTTTCATAGTCTGTGCGTTCGCATTCTTCGTCAGGACATCGAAAAACTAAACGACAAATACACGCGCCGGTTCACGATTTACGATGCTGACGACTCGCTGCGGTTGATTCGCCAGTGCATCAAGGATCTGGGTTACGACGAGAAGTCGCTCGCGCAACGCTCTGTTCAATCTGCCATCAGTGCGGCCAAGAACCGCGGCGAAGATACGAAGGCGTTTGCAGCGCGAGCGGAATACGGCGATGAGCGCCGCGCCGCGATCGCGCGCGTCTACCAGATGTACGAAGATCGCTTGCACGCGAACAACGCGCTCGACTTCGACGATCTGCTAATCAAAACTGTCCTACTGCTGCGCAACGTCCCCGAGATCCGCGAGAAGTACAACAACAAATTTCGCTTCATCCTCGTCGACGAGTACCAGGACACGAACACGCTACAGTTCGATCTGATCAGTCTGATCACGCAAAAACAGCAGAACGTTGCCGTGGTTGGCGACGAAGACCAGTCGATCTACAAGTGGCGCGGCGCGGACATCAGCAACATACTCAACTTCGAAGTTCACTTTCCGCGAACGAAGATCATCAGGCTCGAACAAAATTACCGTTCGACGCAGACGATCCTCGACATTGCCGGCGCCGTAGTGAAGAACAACCGGCAACGAAAAGGAAAAACTCTGTGGACGTCGAACCCGCGCGGCGGGCGCGTCGGTTATTACCAGGCTTACGACGCGGAAGCGGAAGCACGCTGGGTTGCCGGAAAAATCCTCGAACATCGCCGCGACGAATTCGACTTGCGCGCCGCCGTTCTTTACCGCACCAACTCGCAATCGCGCGTGTTTGAAGAAGCGATGCGTCGCGCCAGTCTTCAATACAACATTCTCGGCGGCTTCAGTTTTTACGAGCGCATGGAAGTACGCGACATCATCGCGTATCTCAAACTCGCGCTTAATCCCAATGACTCGATCGCGCTCGATCGCGTAATCAACAGTCCGCCACGTGGCATCGGCCGCACGACGATGGAGGAGATTGAGCGACGGCAGAAAGACGCCGGCCTGTCGCTGTGGGAGACGCTCGCGCTCGTCATCGAGAATCCCGAAAAGTTGAGCTCACGCGCAATCAACGCGCTGCGGAACTTCCGCAACATCCTCACCCGTCTTGGCGAAATGGCGACGAATGAGAACACCGAATCAACCTCGTCTGTGTCTGACGTCGTCCGCGCCGCACTCGTCGAAACGGGCTACGATTACTGGCTGCAATCTGAAAAGACGGAAGAAGCCGAGGGACGTCGCGAGAACCTGGAGGAACTCGTCAACGCCGCCGTTGACTACGACGACCAGGGCATCGATGGACTGCGCGAGTTTATCGATCACTCGGCTCTCGTTTCCGATCAGGACGACTATAAGCGCGACGCGCCCGTGACGCTGATGACCGTTCACTCCGCCAAAGGCCTGGAGTTTCCGCTCGTGTTTATCGTTGGTCTGGAAGACGGCTTGTTCCCGCATTCACGCTCCGCCACCGATCCGGAAGATCTCGAAGAAGAACGCCGGCTCGCTTACGTCGCGATGACGCGTGCCGAACGATATCTCTACGTGACGCACGCAATGAAGCGACGTGTTTACGGTGAAGAGATCGCGTCTGAGCCGTCGCAGTTTTTGAACGAGATGCCCGGGGAGTTGTTGGAGGATCTTTCACTCGGCAAGTCGTGGTTGTATTTCAGGCGTGAAGCTGATGCGATCGAGATAGAACCACCGGACGAACCGCGTCGCGAGAAGAAAAAGTATATGGGCAAGACTTACAACAGCGTCGATTCGATTGAAGCGTTCTTCAAGCAACGCAACCAGCAGATGGGCCAGGCACCGCCAGCCAAACCGAAGCCGGCGGTTACTTTCGCTTCATCGTCGTCCGGCGAATTCAAGCCAGGCTCGTACGTGAAGCACTCCAAATACGGCCGTGGCCTCGTGCTCCGGCGCGAAGGCGCGGGCGAGGCCACCAAACTCACCGTAAGTTTTCCTGGCTATGGCCAGAAGAAGCTGGTCGAGAAGTACGCCGGTTTGGAAAAGGCGTAACTAGTTCTGCGGAACGTCCCGCGACCAGCTCTAAGTGGAATCTCAGCGTTCTCAGCGTCTCTGGTGGTTTTTTCTTGTCATGATTAACCACAAAGGCACAGAGAAACACAGAGCATGTGCACCGGCTTTCTCGCTGCAAAGCCGGCGTTAACTACCGAACAGATACCTGATTGTTGGTCAGTTCCGTCGCGATGTGATTCGCGTCGAAGACCTTCTTCAGGATTTCCAACATTCCTCTCGAGTCAACCGAAATCGCGCGATTGACTGATCCGTCGTAAATATAGTCGCCGACGAGCGATTGAATGTTGCCGTCGAAGATCAAACCAACCAACTCGCCATTCTGATTGATCGTCGGCGAACCGGAGTTACCGCCGATGATGTCGTTCGTCGAAACGAAATTAAACGGCGTGTTCAGGTTGAGCGCCGACTTCTTCTCCATCCAACGTTGCGGCAGGACCCATGGGAACTGATGTTTATGTTCTTCGGCGCGCGCGAACAGGCCACCGAGTGTGGTGAACGGTGCGACCTTCTTACCATTCTCCGTGTAACCCTGGACCGAGCCGTACGACAGACGGAGCGTGAAAGTCGCATCCGGATAAAGCTTCGTGCCTTCGATGTCGAACAATGCGCGAGCGATCTTCGCGTAATTCGCACGTTCCACACCAAGCACTTCGCCTTCGTAGCGTTTGCGTAATTCGCGGGCCTTTGCGTCGATGGTGCGGGCCACGACAATCATCGGGTCAGTAGATTCGTCAATCGCCTTGCGTCCGCCGGAGGCGACCTGCCTGCGATAAGCGACGTCTTTCAACTTCGTCCCGGTGATCAACTCATTCGCCCGCTCTTCCGGACTCTTGCCGTTGAGCACTTGCTTCACCAGCGCGTGATCGGCGCCGAGAAGTTCGACCATGAAACTGAGCGAATCCGCAAGTTTCAGTTTCTCAAAGTCGTCATGAATCGGAGCCGGTGAATACAGCGCCAACTCCAAAGAGGCACGACGCGCATCGGTGTACTCAGGCAAGCGCTCGGCGTTTGGCTTCTCGTTTTCGGTCGCGAGGCGAACGAGCGCGCGCGCAAAGCCGAAATAAGTGGTGTTGAAACCAGAAGCCTGATCGAAGATGCGGCGTTCGCGAACGTAAGTCGGATAGGTTGTGTGGGCTGTACCAATTGCTTCCCACGCGCTGCCGTACAATTTCTGGCGTTCCGGATTGTCAGACACTGACTTGCGCAATGCCGCTTCACCCTTCGACTTGCGCGCCATTAAGTCACCGTCTTTCAAGCCTGCGAGCCGGCCACGATAGACCTTCAAACTGTTCTGAACGCTGTTCAGTTCGTTCTGCGCCTGACGCGTTTGCTCCTCGCCCATCGCCATGTATTTCTTCAACATCGCTTCCTGTCGCTCGAGCAAGCGAATAATGATCGGAATGCTCGTCTCGCGCAGTTCTTCGAGATGGGCCACGGTGTTCAGACGAGAGGTCGAACCAGGATGACCGGTAACAAAAACTAGACCGCCTTCCTTTGGTCCAGCTGTGGACCACTTGAAATAGTTTTCCGGTCGGACCGGTTGGTCGTTTTCATAAACACGGACCAGCGCCATGTCGATGTTGAAGCGTGGGAAGTTGAAGTTGTCGGGATCCCCGCCAAAGAACGCAGCCTGGAATTCAGGAACGAACACGAGACGAGTGTCGGTGTATTTCTTGTAGCGATAGAGATGGTATTGACCACCCTGGTACAGCGTCACCACATCCGAACGAAGTCCGGTAGCTTTCAGCGATTCCGCTTCAATCGCGGAGCTCGCAGTGCGGCGCGCGGTAAACGCGTCCGCGTCACTCATGCCCGTTTTCACCGCCTCATTTACGCGCGTGGTCACATCTTCAATGCTCATCAACACGTTGAGTTCGAGACCCGGAAGTTTGATCTCGTCTGCTCGCGTCTTCGCGACGAATCCGAGCTTCGCGTAGTCCTTCTCCGGCGTGCTGACGTCGGTGACGAGGTCTTCGACGATGTGATAATTCGTCAACACGAGACCACTGGACGAAACGAACGAACCCGAACCGCCGTTATTGAAACGAACGGAAGCGAGCCGAACGTTCTTCAGCCATTCGTCAGTGACGTCAAAACCGTATTTCTTCTTGATTTCCTCGCGCGGGACGTTGTTGAACGTCCACATGCCCTCTTCGGCCAGCGCCGGAATGTAGAAGGTCGAGATGGTGAAAAGCGCTAGTAGGAGCGCTGCTAAGAATCTATTACGTTTCATAATTTGTCCTCATTTGGGCACACAGATTAACCGATCTGTGATGCGCAGACTATTCCTCGCGCTCGCCCCGATCCTTCATCCGGATGTATTCGTCGAGCGTAAGATCGCTATGGCCTTTCTCTTTCATCTTTCGGATGAAATTGGCGCTGACGCCGTGGTCCTTCAGACGAATTAGCTGCTCGAGCGGAACGTTGTTGTAACCCATCTCCTTCAGCTCTTTGGCGAAGGCCGGACTGACGCCGTGATCCTTCACGCGGATCCACTGCTCGAGACTGGCGCGCTCATAACCCGCGGCGACGAATTCGTTGATAAATTTGGCGCTTACGCCATGGTCCTTGGTTCTCACCAGTTCTTCGGGAGTCATGTTGCTGTAGCCGAGTCCGGTCAGTTCGCGGATGAAATCCAGGCTAACTCCGTGATCTTTCATGCGGACGATCAGGTCGGTTGTTTTGACGGTATAACCGAGTGATTTCATTCCCTGGAGATATTCCAACCGGACGCCGTGATTGCCCATCCGTACAAGCTGCTCGACCGTGGTCGTGTCGTAACCCTGTGCTTTGAGTTCGTTGAGGTACGTAAAGCCGACGTCACTCATCGCCAGCGCTTGCAACTGTTCGTCGTTCGCCCTGCCAAACCCGAGGCGGCTAAGGTCCGATGAGAAAGAGCTGCTTGGGCTGAAAGTGAAATGACCTGAACCATTCCCGTCTTTGAACCAACCCTCGAAGTTGAACGTGCCCGCATCTCGTTTCAACTGAAAGCGAACGACATTGCCCGCGGACGACATTATCTGATCGCGTGTGAGTCCGGTCAGTTGATCGAGAGCGATTCCAAAACCCGTGCTGCTGTGATTGAAGCGACCGTTTTCACGCTCTCGGCGGTAGTGCATCGTCAGATGGACTTTGCCTTCGTCCGTCCGGAACTCAATCAGCCACTGGTTGGCGGTAGTTTGTGGATTGGAAAAGGTGACGTCAGACGCTGAATAACACGCGACTCCGACTCCCAACGCGAGAACAAGAATTAACGCCACATATCTCATGCAGACCTCCTGGTGAGCAAACGAATTGAAGGGACGGAATTCTGTAGAACAGACAGTAACTTACAGGTGCTCAATGAGGAAACACCGCCCTACGGTCTTTTGTGGCCTGAACGCCGCGTTTCAGTAACTATTCTGCCGCTTTTCGCCGTGCTCGCCGGCCATTGGTTTCGGACTGCTTGTCACTTCGTTACCGCATTGCCGGCACAAATAGCTATCCTCTTTTTGAGCAGCCGGGACGAGCCAAAGACAGCCGCACGATTGGCACAAGATTGTCGAACCAAGAAGCCACTCGTTAAACCGTATTTGCTTTTCTACTCTCATCGGATCAACCCCCCTGTAAGCGACCTTGTAACCAGAGCGTTGGTTTTTCTAAACGACAAACGACGCGAATCTTTCATTAAAATGTCGCAGGTTCGTGTTCGTCTGTGGTTGACCTTCGCGGAGCGGCGTTTGACAATCGGCGGGCATGCGAACCGGACAATTTAGAACACCTCGACTCAATCAGTTTTCCCGCATGTTGGTCGCCGAATGGCGGAAACTGAAGCTCCCTTTTTCTGATGAAACGGTAATCGTCGCAGTCTCCGGCGGCGCCGATTCCACCGCCCTGCTGCTTGCGCTTCACGAGCTGCGATCCGCCCACAAATTGTCCGTGAAATTATGTGTCGCGCATCTCGATCACAAGCTGCGGGAGTCAAGCACCAGCGATGCGAAATCGGTCGCGGCACTCGCGGAAAAACTCGGTTACGAGTGCGTCATCGGCCGCAGCAAAGTAGCCGAAATCGCCCAAGCCAATGGCGACAATCTCGAACAAGCAGCCCGCGAGGCGCGATACAAATTCCTCGAAAGAACGGCGAAACGAAAGTCGTCAAATTACGTTCTGACAGGGCACACGATGGACGACCAGGCGGAAACCGTTCTTCTGCGGCTGATGCGCGGCAGTGCCAGTTCCGGACTTGGCGGCATGGAACTGTTGCGGCCGCTCGGCAAGAACTCGTCGATCAAGCTTGTGCGTCCACTTTTGTGGGCGCGCCGCAGTGAGACGGAGGCTTATTGTCGTGTCCGGAAAACGGAGTTTTTGCGCGATGAAATGAACGACGATCAGAGTTTTGCGCGCGTCAAAGTGCGGCACCAGCTCCTACCGCTGATGCAGTCGTTCAACAACAAGATCGTCGAAGCAATCTCGCGCACCGCCTCCCAGCTTCGTGAGGACTCCGACGTGCTGGTCAACGATTCGGATGCACTATTAAAGCGGGCCGCGGTGTTAGATCAGCTTGAAGATCAAACCGAAACGGTGGTTCTCGACGTAAAGGTGCTGGCCGCGGCGCCTCCGGCACTGCGCCGGCGAGCGTTGCGACAGTGGATTTCCGAAGCACGAGGAAGCAGCCGGCGGCTCGAAATGGTTCACCTGCTGGCTGTTGAGAAGCTTCTGGATGGAACGGCGGGCGGTCGAGTGGTGGAATTACCGGGCGGATCGCGCGTCAGGAGGGTAAGGAGCCGGCTCGAATTTGAGCCTGAGTAGTGTAATCATCAGCGGTTTTTCCTTTGCGCCTTGGCGCCTTTGCGGGAAAGCAGTTTGGCTCGGTGAGGTGCTTGTGGGAAGAATATCTCCCGCAAAGGCGCAAAGGCGCAAAGAGCCTGAAAGTGATTGAAAAAGCTGCGTTCAAACTTTATAGTCGAACGCGGGAAATTGCCCCGGTTAGTCATTTTTCAGAATCCGGTGAACCATAGTTGTCAGGGTGCATCAAAGAGATTTGGGATATCGGAGTCGCCGACCGAGTGGAGAGCGACAAGTGAAGGCAATATAAGGTACTATCGCCGTCGGAGGCGTTGATGAATTTGAGTTCTACAGCAAGACAGATCGTATTTTGGCTGTTAATCATCGCGGGGGCAGTTTTGCTCTACAAGCTCGTCAATCCGCGTGGCAATACCTATGACACGGTGGACCTGACGAGAGTGGATCAGATGATCCAGGCCCGCCAGTTAAAAGAATTGACAGTCAGGCAAAATGAGACTGTCGCCATCGATAATAGCGGTAAGGAATATCGAGTCGCGCTATCCAACGACCCCGCGAAAAACGACCTGCTTAAGGCCGCGCGTGAAGTGGTTGACGGGAAGCCACGCGTCCCGAAGGTCCAGGAAGAATCGGGCAGCAGCTTTATCTGGCCCATGTTGATAACGTGGGCGCCCTTATTGTTCATAATCGCTATCTGGATATTTATGTTGCGCCAGATGCAGTCTGGCGGAAACAAGGCGCTTTCTTTTGGTAAGTCGAGGGCCAAGCTCTTGAATAACCAGCAGAAGCGCGTGACGTTTAAGGACGTCGCCGGTGTTGAGGAAGCGAAGGAAGAACTTCAGGAAATAATCGAGTTTTTGAAGGAACCGCAGAAGTTTCAAAAGCTCGGTGGCCGCATTCCCAAGGGCGTTCTGATGATGGGACCGCCGGGAACGGGCAAGACCTTGCTGGCCCGCGCGATCGCTGGTGAAGCAAACGTTCCGTTCTTCTCGATCTCCGGTTCCGACTTCGTCGAGATGTTTGTCGGCGTCGGCGCATCGCGTGTGCGCGACTTGTTCGAACAGGGCAAGAAGAATGCGCCGTGCATCATCTTCATCGACGAGATCGACGCCGTTGGTCGTCATCGTGGCGCAGGTCTCGGCGGCGGACACGATGAGCGCGAACAGACGTTGAACCAGTTGCTCGTCGAAATGGACGGCTTCGAGTCGAACGACGGTGTGATTCTGATTGCCTCGACCAACCGTCCCGACGTTCTCGATCCGGCGTTGCTACGACCAGGGCGATTTGATCGACGCGTCGTTGTTTCGCGACCGGACGTTCGTGGACGCGAAGGCATCCTGAAGGTCCATACACGCAAGATTCCACTCGGCGAAGACGTGGACATCTCGGTGATTGCCCGCGGCACACCAGGATTCACGGGTGCCGACCTGGCGAACCTCGTAAACGAAGCCGCATTGAACGCGGCGCGTTACAACAAGAAGCTCGTCGCAATGGGCGACTTCGAGTTGGCGAAAGACAAAGTGCTCATGGGCGCGGAGCGCAAGAGCATGGTGATCTCGAACGAGGAGAAGCGCGTGACTGCGTACCACGAAGCGGGGCATACGCTCGTTGGTCTGAAAGTGCCGAACGCGGATCCGGTTCACAAAGTCACCATCATCCCGCGCGGTATGGCGCTCGGTGTGACTCAACAACTTCCGGAAGGCGACCGGCATAACTACAGTCAGGAATACCTGTTGGGCCAGATCGCGATCCTGATGGGTGGACGCATCGCGGAAGACATCTTCCTCGGTAGCATCACCACCGGCGCGTCAAACGATATCGAACGCGCCACGGAACTCGCACGCGCGATGGTTTGCGAGTACGGCATGTCCGAAATGGGACCGCTCACCTTCGGTAAGAAGGAAGAGCAGATTTTCCTCGGACGCGAGATCGCACAGCATCGTGATTTCTCGGAAGACACCGCGATCAAGATAGACGAGCAGGTGAAGAAGATCGTCACTGCGCAGTTTGAACGCGCGAAGGCAATCATCGAAGAGAATCGCGACACGATGATCCGGTTGGCTGAATGCTTGTTGGAGCGTGAGTCCCTCGATGGAGTCGAGATTCGACGCATCGTCGCGGGCTTGCCGCTTGACGAGAATCCGCCGGTTTCCGATGGCGGCGATCCGGATCGTCCGCAGCTCAAGGAACCGGCGCCGAAGCCAGTTCAAAAGCCGTTGCTGCCGCCGATTACGGGCGGAAATCCGGCGCCGGCTTAGTGCGCTCTGTTAATCCTTGATTTGGAAGGTTAGGAATTCCGAAATGCCCATTGGTGAGCGAACGCTCATCATGGGCATTTTGAATGTTACGCCTGATAGTTTTAGCGACGGTGGACTGTTCACTTCCGTCGACGACGCGGTGGCCCATGCTGAGCGTCTGGTTTCTGAAGGCGCTGACATCATCGACGTTGGTGGTGAGTCAACCCGTCCGGGTGGCGAGCCCGTTTCCGCTGAAGAAGAAATCTCGCGCGTCGTGCCGGTGATCGAAGGATTGGTCAGGCGCGTTTCAGTTCCACTTTCCGTAGACACAACTAAATCCGAGGTTGCGCGTGCCGCGCTGGATGCGGGCGCAGCAATCGTCAACGACATCTCGGCGCTGCGATTTGATTTCTACGTCGCGGATGTGGCGGCACGTGCGGGTGCCGGCCTGGTGTTGATGCACTCACGCGGCACGCCCGCAACGATGCACCGGATGCCGCCAGTTGCGGACATCATGGAAGAGGTGGTCAGCAGCCTGCGCGCGAGTATTCACATGGCTGAGCGGCGTGGATTGGCGCGTGAGTCGATCGTGATCGATCCGGGTATTGGTTTTGGCAAGAGTCAGGAACAGAACCTGGAGTTGCTCGCGAAACTAGATTCGTTAATCGCCGCCTTCCCTGATTATCCGCTCTTGATTGGAACGTCGCGCAAATCCTTTATCGGGAAGATGCTTGCTGACGAATCAGGCACACCCGCGCCTGCTTCGGAACGTCTGCACGGCACCATGGCGACGATCGCTGTCGCAGTGTTGAAAGGCGCAAACATCGTCCGCGTCCACGACGTGAAAGCTGCCGTTGAAACGATCCGTGTTACTATGCAACTCCGATGAACAAACCCCTGCGTGCTGTCCTCCTCATTACGATGGTCGCGTCTGTTACCGGCTTTTACGATTGCTACAAGCCGGTGACGAAGAACCAGCTTCCGGCCCGGATCAAGACCGTCGCGGTGCCCGCGTTTCAGATGGAAAGCCGGGCGCTGCGTTACAAGATCGAATCGCGTTTCACTGACGCTGTGATGAAGGAATTGGTCCATCGCGGACGTGGGTTGCGCGTTCAGGGCAGCCGTGAAGGCGCCGACGCCGTTATTGAAGGTGTTATCAAAAGTTTCAACTTCGGCGGCGTATTGCTCGACGACAAGGGCCGCGCGCGCATTTTTGAAGTGACGATTGCGGCTGCTGTCACCGTCCGCGATCAAACTGAGAATCGCGTGCTCTACGATAATCAGAACTTTGTCTTCCGCGGCGAGTATGAGTTCGCCAGCGATCCGCGCACCTTTTTCAACGAGGAAGATCCGGCGATCCTGCGCATGTCGCGTAACTTCGCCGAGAGCATCGTCTCGACCCTCATCAACGCAGTCGAAACCGGCCGGAAATGAAAACGCAATGAAGACGCTGTCGCGAACTGAACTTGAGCGATCGTTGCGCCAGGGGTTGGAGCCACTGTATTTGCTGGTGGGCCCGGAACGATACCTGCGCCGCGAAGCAGTTCAATCCATTACAGATGCGGCGATGAGCACAACGCTGATCCGCGAGTTTAATGATTCGAGTTTCAGTCTGTTGACGGATTCAGTGCGCAGCGCGATCGCTGCGGCGGAGCAGTTGCCGATGATGTCGGAGCGACGTGTGGTGCGCGTTCGCGATTTCGCCCGGCTGCGCGACGCCGATGAAGATGTGCTGATCGCTTATCTCGGCAATCCGTCGCCGACGACGGTGATGATCTTCACCGCTGATGATCTCGACAAACGCAAGAAGTCGACGAAAGCACTGCTCGATGCTTGCACCGTAGTCGATTTCTCACCTTTGAAAGACAGTGAGGCCAAAGCTTGGGCCAAGTCATACTTGAAAAGTGTGAAAACGGTCGCCGATGAACCGGTGTTGAGTGAGATCGTCAACCTTGTCGGCACTGACGTGCAAACACTCGCAAATGAGATCGACAAGCTCGCTTCGGCCGCCGCCGAAACTGGTCGTATCACGATGGAGATGGTTGACGAGTTGATCGGCCGCACGCGCGAGTTATCAAATTTCGAACTCGGCGATCATCTGCTCTCAAGCAACCGTAAACGCGCCATGGAAACGCTTCACCGGCTGCTTGATGACGGCGCCGAGCCAGTGATGCTCATCGGCCTAATCGCAGGCAACTATCACCGGCTCGCTCTCGGAAAACACCTGCTCGCGCGTGGTGGTCGCGAAGAAGTGTTTCGCAATATTTCGATGCCGCCGTTCAAGCGCGACGCTTATATCGCAAACCTGCAACGTAGCGACGCGAAAAAGATCGCACGTGGCATTCAACTCACCGCCGCCGCGGATCTTGCGATTAAGACCTCGCAAGCGACTCCTCGGTTGCAACTCGAGATGCTGGTATGTGAGCTATCGAGCTGATCACGTAGTTGCACTGATCCACGAGCGAAGCGCCCGGCGTCAGTTCCGTAAGTTTCTCTGCAATCAACTTAATCCAGTAAATCGTGACTTCCTCACTGTACTTCTCGCGTGCCACGCCATGATGGTCCACAAACCGCCGCAAGCCGGTCCGCATTCGTTCGACCGCCCCGTTTGTGTCCATAGTTTGCAGGTAGCAAACGGCGACCGTTATATGGTCGCGATGCTTGAACGCTGTCTTGTCGGTTTTGCAGGTCTCAAATCCGCGTACGACCTCATGAATCTCACTTTCGGAACTAAACACCAGGTCCTCCTCTCTCCAATAAAAAACGAGGCGGACCGAATCTCGATCCGCCTCGTCGAAAATTAGTTGTTTGTAGTACTACTTGCCTTGATTCGCTCGCACTGTCAGCCGCGACTTGTACCTCGCGGCCGCATTAGCATGCAGCACGCCTTTCTGAACGGCCTTATCGATCACTGAAATCGTCTCGGGCAGTGTTGCCGTTACATCCTGCTTCGACCCCGAGTCCAGTGCGCTGCGCAACTTCTTGATATACGTCCTGACCTTGGTACGATTGCCGCGATTGATCGCGCGCCGCTTCTCGCTCTGCCGCACCCTCTTCTC
>Ga0079216_10000021_pt1 | contig 24787 bp, 15 predicted proteins | sample NCAS100_FD_77008 | JGI IMG/M metagenome (GOLD analysis project Ga0079216, IMG submission 77008) | Agricultural soil microbial communities from Utah to study Nitrogen management - NC AS100 | ecosystem: Environmental > Terrestrial > Soil > Agricultural land | place: USA: North Logan, Utah...
AGCAATCAGCACGCAGCCGGCGGTTCAGCTGGCAGGTGTGGTCGTAACTTTCAGATACTTGGCATACCAATCCAGGTACCGCTGGTACCGGTCCTTCTGGTACGACGGCAGCGTGATGCCGTGGTTCTGGTTCGGGTAGACGATGAGCTGCGTGTCGATCCCCTGGCTCTTGAGCGCCATGTACATCTGCTCACTCCCCGTGATCGGCACGTTCATGTCGCGTTCCCCGCCCATGAACAGCGTCGGCGTCTTGATCTTGTTCGCCTGCCAGAACGGATAGGAGACCTTGTCCCACAGCTCCTTGTTCGCCCACGGCTGCCCAAGCTCGGTGTCGTACTGGAAGATGTACTGGTCGGTGCCGTACATCGTCGTCTGCAGCGCGCTCCCGGCGCCGCTGGTCGCCGCCTTGAAGCGCGTCGTGGTGGCGATCGTGTAGTTGGTGAGGATGCCGCCGTAACTCCAGCCGCCGATGCCTAACCGCGTGGAGTCGGCCACCCCGGTCGCGACCGCGTGGTCGACGGCGGCGAGCAGGTCCTGGACCTCCTTGTTCCCCCAGTCGGCGTAGATCGCCTTCTGGTATTCGGCCCCGCGCCCGGCGCTGCCGCGGTAGTTCGCCGCCAGCACCACATACCCGTTCGCCGCGAACAGCTCGCGTTCGAAGCTGAACGCGTGCTGGTCCTGCGAATTGGGTCCGCCGTGGATGCGGAGGATGGTGGGGAAACGGGTGCCCGCCTTGTACGTCGGCGGCTTCACCATCAGCCCGTTGACCACCGTGCCGTCCTTGCCACGCGCCGAAAAATCCTCGGTCGTGCCAAGGGCGACGCCTTCCAGCCAGGCCGCGTTCTCCTTCGTCAGCGCCCGCAGGGCGTTGTTGTCGAGGGCGAAGATTTCGTTCGGCTGCGTGGCCAGGCCGGCCACGACGGCGATCCTCCCGTTAGGCGAAACGGCAAACGCAGCCACCGTCCGCCGGCCCTCGAGGAGCCGGGTGACCGATCCATCGGCGACGCGGATGCGCGCCAGGTGGTTCGCGCGATCATCCTCGACCTGCGCCAGGACCGCCGTGCCGTCACTCGTCCAGACGGGCGATCCCACCGCGCGATCGAGTGCGACGGTTACGACGCGCTCTTCACCGCCCTCGACCGGGACGATGGCCAGCTTGTTCTGGCCGTACGCGAAGTACTTCGGTTCACTCCCCTGCAGGTACGCGATCACCTTGCCGTCGGGACTCCACGCCGGCCGGCCGCCATCGGGCCCGGCGAACTTCGTGAGCTGGCGGGGCTGCGCGGTGACTCTCGCCTCGACGACGTAAATGTTCGAATCGTTTTCCTTGTCGGGATCCGTTCCCCGCTCGGAAACGAACGCAATCCACTGGCCGTCGGGTGACCAGGCCGGATTGGTCTCGCTGTACTTCCCGCTCGTGAGCTGGTCGACCTTCTTCGATTCGACGTCGAACAGGAACAAGTGTCGGCGGCGATTGCCGAGGTATCCCTCGCCGTCCGCCTTGAATGCGTACCGGTCCACGACGATCGGGCTCGGCTGGCGCCGGATCGTCGTGTCAGTGGCCGGCGGACGGTTCGCGTCCGGATCAGGATCCTGCACGCTGAGAATCAACCGCTTGCTGTCCGGCGACCACTCGTAGCCGCTAACGCCGCCGTTGACGTCGGTCAGCTTCTGCGCCTCACCACCGCTGCGATCGAGCAGGAAGACCTGAGCGCCGCGAGAGGTGGGCGTGATACCTCGCGACGACGTGTACGAGATGTACTTCCCGTCAGGACTGAATCGCGGCGATGCCTCTCCTTCCGGCGAATACGTCAGCCGCAATGTCTTGCTGCCGTCCCAGCGCTTGAGGTAGAGGTCGGACTCGCTGCGATCCCGGACCGAGTCAAGCTGGGACACGCTGTAGAGCACCCACTCTCCATCGGGCGAGATCTGGAGGTTGCCCACGGTCCGGACCCGATACATGTCCGTCAGGTTGAGCAGTCGCTTGCCGCCGGGCAGCGCCAGCGCGGGTTCTGCGCCTCCACGCCCAGCGGCGCCACCTCCTCCTCCGCCGCGCCCTCCCCGACCCTGCGCGGGGAGTTGATCAGCGGCGATCAGGTTGGCGAGAGCGAGAACAGCGAGGGCAGCGGCTCGAATACGCATTTGCTTCGCGATTTTGGGGTCGCCCTGAATCTGTTGTCCGGGACTGCGTACCCCAAGCCCGGAGCCCAGAGGCCAGATGTCGCGTGTCTGGACTCCACCCTGTATTCACGCTTTTTCGAAGGAGGGGTCAGAACAGGGTCAGAACAGGGTCTGACCCCGGTCTGACCCCTTATTCTGTATTCAGGCTTTTTGCGCTCCTGGAGTGCCGTGCTCCACCACAAACGTCGCGGCTGTTTCCACCGGTGCCCCCGGCCGCCGGACGTAAGGAACCATCCGATAGTCCGTCGTCCAACGATCCGGCGTAAGCTCGCAACGAACATAGCCGCGCCGCGCATTGTGCCACCGCATGTTCGGAACCGTCGTCTCGTAATTCAACAACTGGCCCCAACGATCGAAGCCATCGCCGCCCGATGAGATGGACGTGCCGATGAATTCGGTCGCGACTGTAGGGGTCTCCGGTTGCAACGCGTCGCGGGTGACGTCCATGACGAACGACGCGTGGATGTCGCCGGTGAGCACCACGATGTTCATCTGCTGCTGTCCCGCCATCCAGGCCAGCAGCCGGTCCCGGGCCGCCGGGTAGCCACTCCACGGGTCCATCGCGTGATACGTCGGCTGTGTCGGGTTCGGCACTCGGCTGAACGAGATCTGCTGCGCCAGCACGTTCCAGCGCGACTGCGACTGTTCGACGCCGCGCGTCAACCAGCGCTCCTGCGTGTCGCCTAACACGACGCGCTTCGGATCACTCCATTCGGCGCACGGCGCCTTGATCCCGTCCCCGCATGCCTGGTCGCTGCGATACTGCCTCGTGTCGAGGACGTGGAATCGCGCCAGCCGGCCGGCGTTTATGGTCCGGTAGAGGAGCATGTCAGGGCCCCTCGGGATGGACGCCTTCCGGAGTGGCTGGTGCTCATAATACGCCTGGTACGCGGCGGCACGCCTGACGAGAAAACTCCCCTGCTCGGCTTTGTCCTGCGGCGAGTCGCTGGCGTAGTTGTTCTCGACCTCGTGATCATCCCACGTCACGACCCACGGGAACGCGGCATGGGCCGCCTGCAGCATCGCGTCCTGCTTGTACAGTGCATAACGATTCCGGTACTGCTCGAGGGTCGTCGGTTCCCACGCCTGATGTCTCCGGAGCATGTTCCGCGCGTCCGGATTGGTGGCACCTTCGTAGGTGTAATCACCAAGGTGGGCGACCAGCTCGACGTCTTCCGCAGCGAGATGCTGATAGGCGGTGTACAGCCCCGCCTCGTAGTGCTGGCAGGAGACGAACGCGAAGCGAAACCGGTCCGGCGTCGCGTTGGCGGGTGGCGCGGTCCGTGTGCGTGCGACGGGACTTTCCGCGCCGCCGGCATCAAATCGATACCAGTACCACGCCGACGGCCGCAGTCCGTCGAGCTCCACATGGATCGAGTGGCCAAGGTCGGGGCGGGCAATGGTTGTCCCGCGCTTCACGACCGATTTCATCCCTTCGTCGGTTGCGACCTCCCAGCGCACGTTGATCGCCTCGGTTCCCATGCCCCCACCATTCAGTGGATCGGGCGCGAGCCTCGACCACAACACCGCGCCGTCAGCCGTCGGATCGCCGGACGCGATGCCGAGTGAAAAGGGGTTGGCCACAAAGCGCGGCCTGACCAGGACGGGAATCCGGGGGTAGCCAGCCAACGCAAGCCCGAACGCCGAGAGCTGCGCGACGAAATCGCGACGGGACGTCATTGTGGATCGTGACTCGTGACTGGTGACTCGGCACTGAATCGCCGAGCTCCGAAACTACTGACCGAGCTGCAGCCCCGCGAATACAGAAGGCAAAGTCTCTGTCACGATGCGGCCGGCTCCGATCACGGCGTGGCTGCGTGCTGATTCCTGATTGCTGCAGCTGCGACTGCGTGCTAGTGCTAGTGCTGCTACTAGTAGCTGGTGCTTATGGCTGGTGCACGCAGCACCAGCTCCAGGACGATGCACTTGCAGTAGCAATCAGCAATCAGCACGCAGCGGGTTCCGGACTTACTCGACCCCCGCCGTCACGCGATTTCGCCCTGCCTGCTTCGACCGGTACAACGCGCGGTCGGCGGCATCCACCAGCTGTTCCGGACTGCTGATCTCCTCGCTCATCGTCGCGACGCCGACGCTGGCCGTGATCACGCGGTCTTCCCAGGTCGCTTCGGCGATCGTGCGACGCAATTGCTCGGCCACCACCAACGAACCCGCCTCGCTCGTATTAGGCAGGATGACCGCAAACTCCTCACCGCCGTACCGCGCCGCGAAGTCGGCCGCGCGTATTGAGCGCCGCAACAGCCGCCCCACGGCGCGCAGCACCTCATCGCCCTTCGGATGGCCGTATGTGTCGTTGTACGACTTGAAGTGGTCGATGTCGAGCAGCACGAGCGATACCTCATTCCCGTGTCGACGCCAGCGCCGCGTTTCATCCTCGAGACGCTCCTCGAAGGCGCGACGATTGCGCAGCTCCGTGAGACCATCGACCGCCGCCAGCTCCGACAACTTGCTGTTGGCGTCCTGGAGCATGTCCTGCTGCTGGCGTAGCTTCCGCTGGGCATCCTCGAGATTCCGCTCGTTCTGCTTGCTGTCGGTGATATCGCGCGACGAGACCTGCAGCTGTGTGACCTGACCCCGCTCGTTCAGCACGGCGCGCCACATCATCTCCAGCCAGAGATGACGCCCGGTCTTGTGCATCATCCGGATCTGGATCGACGACACCGGCTCGCCGCGCAGCAACTGGTTGAAGTGGCGTTCGAGCCGCTCGCGATCCTGGTTATGCACGATGGCAAACGGCGCCATGCGCGGCATTTCCTCGGGGAGGAAGCCGAGGACGCGTTCGCACGAGGGACTGATGTAGACGATGCGTCCGTCGGTCGAATGGAGGCTGACGACGTCGCTGCCGTTTTCGGCGATGAGCCGGAACCTCACTTCGCTTTCGCGCAGCGCATGCTCGGTCTTCAGCCGGTCGAGGTGACTTTCATGCAGCTTTGTCGCGATCCAGGCGACGATCGCCACGAAAATGAGGATGGTGGCAAGGACGAAGATCGTGTCGGCAAGGTCGGGGTCGATGAGGCTGCCGCGCCGTCCGAAAATCAGCAGCCATCCGAGGACGGTCGGGACCAGGAAACCTGCCGGCAGCAGCGTCCGCGCCAGCGACCCACCTGGACCTTCGCTGAGCACGATGGCGATGAGTCCATCGTTGGACGCCAGCGTCATCACCGCGATGCTGAGCGCCCCGAACCCCACCGCCGTGGGAAGCGCCATCTTGTTGAAGGCGCCGACAGACTCGAACCATCCGCTCTGGTAAGCGTGCGCGATCAGCGCTGCCTGCGCGCTGAACAACACGAGCACGGAAACGATCTGCGCCAGACCGCTCGTGAAGCGCGTGCGGCGCATCTGCAGCAGCAGTGCGCCGCCTAACAGGACGAAGTTGACGGCGGCGTTGAATGACATGCGGTTGTCCCGGCCGTCCGCCGTTTGCTTCATCGCCTCGCCAAACAGCATCTGGTCGGCACCGAATTCGTCGCCCGTCATCATTCCGTACAGCCGCGCCGCACCCACCACGAACACGAGGACCGCGAGCGCGCGCGCAATCTGGCGACCCCGTACCACTTCCTCGCGCGCCACGAGCCACAACGCGGAGCCGAGCGCGAGGAAACAGGCCGCGGTCATCGGGTTCATCGAGGCGCGATCGGCAGGTCCCAGGGCCCGCAATTCCGGGACGCCGACCATCCACCCTACCAGCGAGAGCACGCCAATGCCGATCGCGACGGCGACTGCGACCTGCGCGATCACCCCGGCATTTGACCACCACGCGACCTGTGGCTCGGCCGTAAGTGCTGGCTGCAGATAGGGATCCGTCGGAGTTTGCGCCCGGATGGTCGAGGTCGGTGTTCTGAGTGCCATTGCTATTGCCAAAGACGGTCCATGTCCTGTGGCGTCACCGACCCGGAAGTCTTTATCGGGCAAAGATTTGCTCACTCAACAGACGGTCGATTTGTGTCGTGCGTTACCAGCGAGGCGCGTCGTTGAGGAGGTTGTCCATCTCGTCGGAATTGCAGGGTCGCGAGAAGATGAAGCCCTGGGCCAGGTCGCACTTCATTTCGCGCAACAGTTCGAGCTGGCGCAGGTTGGCGACGCCTTCGGCAACCACCTCCAGCCCGATCGCATGCGCGAGTGAGATGATCGCCCGGACCACGTGCAGCGGCCGCTCTTCCGTATCGATGGAAGCGGTGAACGCCCGGTCGACCTTGACCGCGTCAAGCGGCAGGCGGTGCAGGTAGCTCAACGCGGAGTAGCCGGTACCGAAGTCGTCGAGGTGAATCGCGACGCCTAACGCACGCAACTGCTCGACCGTCTCGATGGCCGGGTGCTTCTGCCCTATGATCGCGCTTTCCGTGATCTCGATCCGCAGGGCTCTCGCCGGGAGATCCGTTTCTTCGAGGATCGCGGCGACGGTTTTCACCAGGTCCGGCTGGGCGAATTCGCGCACCGACAGGTTTACCGAGACCGAGAATTGCTCGTGCACTGACAACCACTTACGTGCCTGCAGACATGCCTCGCGCAGCACCCAGCGACCCATCGGGACGACCAGTCCGGTGTCCTCGGCCACGGGAACAAAGGTGGCCGGTGAGACGATGCCCCGCTCGAAGTGCCGCCATCGGATCAACGCCTCGGCGCCGGTGATAGCGCCCGTCGCGAGCGACACGATCGGCTGGTAGTGCAGGAAGAATTCGCTCCGTTCGAACGCGTGGCGCAGGTCGGTCTCGATCTGCAGCCGGGTAAGCGCCTCCGCATGCATCGCGCGGTCGAACATCTCGTACCGTCCGCGTCCGGAGTTCTTGGCGCGGTACATCGCGATGTCGGCGCTGCGCAGGACGTATTCGGGCTGCTCGCTGGCGCCGGTGCTGAGCGCCACGCCAATGCTGGCCGATGTCGCATGCTCGTAGCCGCCAATCAGCAGCGGGATCTGAAGTGCTTCCTGGACGCGCTCCGCCACCATCGCGGCGTCGCGAACGTCGATGATCCGCTCGAGCAGGATCGCGAACTCGTCGCCGCCCAGCCGTGCCACGATGTCGCCACCACGAACGCACCCCTCGAGACGCCGCGCGATGCTGACCAGCATCTCGTCGCCGACGTGATGACCCATCGAGTCGTTCACGAGCTTGAACCCGTCGACGTCGAGAAACAGCACGGCGAACACGCCGTCGTGTCCGCGGCGCGCGCGATGCGTGGCATCGGACAGGCGCCGCATGAACAGGGTCCGGTTAGGCAGTCCGGTGAGCGGGTCGTGGACTGACTCGTGACGCAGCCGCTGTTCGCGGACCTCGCGATCAGAGAGCAGTTGCCGCAGTTGCAGCTCGGTGCCGGCCAGGTTCCCGTATTCGGTGAGCGTGGTGACTTCGTCGGGAGACCAGCAGCGCGGCTTGTCATCCAGCACGCAGACCATTCCCGCCAGCGTGCCATCCGTCTTGCCGAACGTGGCGACGGCAATGCTCGCGATGTTCAGCTCGACCGCCGCCGATCGCAGGACCACGTCGTTCATGGCACCCAGGTCCTTGAGTGACAGGGACCCGCCGCTATCGAGTGTTCGCTGCATCAGGCCGGAGCGGATCAGCGCACCTGGATCGTGCGAGAACCAATCGCGTCGCATGCCGCCCGCGCAGAAGCTGCGCCGGTCATCGCCGAGAAGCGCAATAAGCGCGGCAGGTGCGGAGATGCTCTTCGCAATCAATCCGACCAGCCGCTCCATGGATGCCGCAAACGTGCCGCTCAGGGCGGCATGTTCTCGCCCGACTACGTCAGTAACGAGCGACGTCTCGGGGGTGGGACGAGGAAGGGCAGCGGTCACAATGATTTTGACTGCGCCGCTCACAATCCGTCACGAGGGCGCCGCTTGCCGGCGCGCGTGAGTCGCACGCAGGATTGTGCCTTGGGCGTGTACCGCGATTAGCAGTTCCTTATCACTTGCTTGCCGCCGTCCCGCGGCCCCCGGAGAGACACGGTGGCAAAGGCCTATGACGTTGCCGTCCTTGGAGTTGGCGGCATGGGAAGCGCTGCCGCCTTCCATATGGCAAGGCGCGGACTCTCGGTGATTGCCGTCGAGCAGTTCGAGTCCGGGCACGATCGCGGATCTTCGCACGGTCTTTCGCGAATCATCCGACTGGCCTACTTCGAGCACCCCAGCTACGTACCCTTGTTGCGTCGAGCCTTCACTCTGTGGCGGGAATTGGAGGAGGAGTCCGGGGAAGCCGTGCTGCACGTGACGGGGGCGATCGACGCCGGCCCCCCGGGATCACGAGTGGTCGAGGGGTCTCTCGAGTCGTGCCGCGTTCATGGCCTCCCTCATGATCTACTGGATGGGGCGGAGCTGAACGAGCGTTTTCCCGGGTTCCGCCTGCCTGACGAATACCGCGCGGTGTTCCAGCCTGACGGGGGATTCCTCGAACCCGAGCGGTGCATTCGGGCCCACGTTAGGCTGGCAAGGGGTCTGGGGGCGACGGTGCGTGAGGGGGTACGGGTGCGATCGTGGCGGCAGGAGCATGGCGGCGTCGCGGTCGAACTGGATGACGATGTCATTCGCGCCAGGCAGATCGTCGTCTGCGCCGGCGCCTGGATGTCGCAGCTCGTGCCCTCCCTTGCACCACTGCTCCGCCCCGAGCGCCAGGTGGTAGGCTGGTTCGAGACCGCGCAACACGGCCTCTTTGATCCGGTCCGGTTCCCTGTCTTCGTTCTCACGACAGGCGACGGAATTTTTTATGGCTTTCCCGAATCCGGCGTTCCCGGTTTCAAGATCGGGAAATACCATCATCGCGCCGAGGCGGTGGATCCGGACGCGGTTCGGCGCAGCGTGGACGAAAAGGATGAAGCAGTTCTTCGCGACTGCATCCGCGCCTGTTTCCCGGCCGCCAATGGGCGTTTGCTCAAAGCATCCACGTGCATTTTCACGAACACGCCGGACGAGCATTTCATCATTGACCGGCTGCCGGAGGCGCCGGAAGCGATCGTGGTTTCGGCCTGCTCCGGTCACGGATTCAAGTTCTGCAGCGTGATCGGTGAAATCGTGGCTGACCTGGTAACCGAAGGCAGCACCCGGCACGACCTGTCGCTCTTCCGGCTCGATCGGTTTTCAACCCTCAAGTGAAGAGAGCAGCGGACCGGTTTTCGCTTGCCCGTTTGCCCGACTGCCCGCCTACCCGCCAATCCAAGCGTTTTGCCCTCGCTGTCCGTTAGAGAAAGCGTCGGCGGCGGCATTTGACCTTCGGAGGGTGTTTGTCTCGTAAGCACAAGCATTGCAGCGTCTTGGCGCTGAGTTTCCTGATTGCCGTCGTTCTCCCCTCGTGCACCAAGCCGGCAGGTGGCGAAGCTCCCCCGGGTGGAAACGCCAGCACCGGTCGCGCCGGCGGCAGGACTGGAGGTCGTGGTGGGCCCTCTGACCGGCCCACGAACGTCGAAATCGCGGTCGTAAAGCGGGGTTCAGTATCGCGGAATTCAATAATCGCCGGGATGCTCGAGCCTATTCGCACGGTCGGCGTGAACGCCCAGCTCTCCGGCATCCTCCTTTCGATCAAGGCGGAAGAAGGTCATCGGGTCAGACAGGGTGACGTGCTCGCTGAAATCGACGCGCGCGAACTGGAAGCACAGGCGCGGAGCGCGGAAGCCTCGCTCAAGTTCGCCCAGTCGACGGTCGAGCGCTCGGAGCAGCTCTTCAAGCAGCAGATCATCACGCTGGCCGAACTGGAACGCGACCGCGCCTCATTCGAGTCGGCAAAAGCATCCAGTGAGCAGCTGAAGACGCGACTCGGCTACGCCCGTGTCCTGGCGCCGATCACCGGGATCATCACTGAAAAGCGCATCGAAGCCGGCGACATCGTGTCGTCATCGACGCGCCTGTTCGCGATCGCCGACGTCAGCACGCTGGTCACCCGCATCCAGGTTTCCGAGCTCGAAGTGAGCACCCTGCGCGCCGGGGAGACCGTGCCGCTCACAGTTGATGCGTTAGGCGGACAACGGGTCGACGGGCGCATCCGCCGGGTCTTTCCGGCGGCCGACAGCGCCACGCGGCTGGTGCCGGTGGAAGTGGCATTGACCGGACGCCAGCTCAGCGGGCTGCGCCCGGGGTACACGGTGCGGGCCACGCTGGCCCTGGACCGGCGCGACGATGCCCTCCTCGTGCCATCGCGCGCAGTGTCGGGACCGGCCGGTGCTCGCGCGGTCTACGTCGTGAAGGGCGGCTTGGTCGAGCGGCGCGCCGTGCGCGTAGGAAGTGACATGGCCGGCCTGTCGGAGATTCTCGAGGGCGTCACGGAAGGCGACTCGGTCATCACGTCGGGCACGTCGATGATTCGCGAAGGCGCCAAGGCGAACGTGGTGGATCCGTTGAGCGATCAGGTGCCCGTCCGCAAGTCGCTCGATTCTTCGGCAACGAGACCACCGGGTGGTCGGCGTGGGGGAGAGAGCAAGTGAAGGAGAAACGACGCGGTATCGCCAGCTGGTCCATCAGCCGTCCGATCGGGACGGTGATGATTACGAGCACGCTCCTGGTCCTCGGCGCCGTGTACGTCGGCCGGCTGCCGGTCGACCTGCTCCCGCGCATCGTCTACCCGCAGGTGCGGGTGAACGTGAGCAACCCCGGCGTCGAACCCGCGGTGCTCGAAGAGACGATTGCCAAACCGCTCGAGGCGGCGCTGGCAACAACTGAAGGCCTCACCCGCATGGCAGCGGATGTGTCGACCGGCATGGTCAACATCACGCTCGACTTCGACTACGGCGTCGACGTCGACTTCGCGCTGCAGGATGCGGCCAAGAACGTCGAGCGCATCCGCGGGCGCCTGCCCGAAGAAGCGGATCCACCCAACATCAACAAGTCGGATCCGTCGCAGCAGCAGATCTACCAGGTCGCGTTCTCGTCAGGCACACGCAACCAGATCGCGCTCCGGCAGTGGGTGGACCAGCGCTTACGCCCGCAGCTCCTGTCCGTCCCCGGCGTGGCCGCGATCGAGATTTTCGGCGGCCTGGTTCGGGAGATCCAGGTCGAGCTCGACCCCGATCGCCTCCGTGGCTTCGGGCTGTCGGTTTCGCAGGTGATCAATGCGCTGCGAAACGAAAACCAGGACATGGCGGCCGGCCGCATCTCGACAGTCGACCGCGAGATGGTAGGGACAACAGCGGGCAAGTTCCACTCGCTCGATGACATGCGGAACGTGCTGCTCACCGCGCCGAGTGGTGCGCGGGTGCCGTTGCGCGACATCGCGTCGGTGCGCGACACGAGCCAGGAACAGCGGAGCTGGGCGCGCCTCAACGGCGTACCGGCGGTCCGCATCGGCATCCAGAAACAGCCGGAAGCGAACACGGTGGAAGTCGTTCGCGGCGTGGAAGGAAAGATCGAGCAGCTGGCGTCGAGCGGGTACATGCCGCCGGACATCAAGCATGAGGTCACGTACGACCAGTCGTACTTCATCAGCCAGGCACTCAAGTCGGTCCGTGACGCGGCCATTATCGGCGCGGTGCTGTCGATGCTGGTGGTCGTGCTTTTCCTGCGCTCCTTCCGGAAGACGTTCATTATCGGCGTCTCGATCCCGCTGGCGATCCTGGCGACGTTCGTGATGATGGGTATCGGGGACCTGACGCTCAACATCATGTCGCTCGGCGGTCTCGCGTTAGGCACCGGGCTCCTGCTCGACAATGCGATCGTGATGCTGGAGAACATCTACCGGCGCCGGGAGGTGGACGGTCTCGACCCCGAGGAAGCGGCCCACGTCGGCGCCGCCGAGGTGACGAGTCCGGTCATCGCGTCAACCACGACGAACCTGGCGTCGGTCGCGCCGTTCCTGCTCATCACGGGCCTGTCGGCGCTGATCTTCCGCGAGTTGATCCTCACGATTTCGTTCGCCATTCTGGCGTCGCTGCCGCTGGCGCTCACGCTGATCCCGATGCTGGCGGCGCAGTTAGGCAAGATCCGCTTCAAGAGCGGCCTCGAGAACTTCCGGCCGCTCCTCGCGTTCGAGCGCGGATTCGCGCGCATGGTCGAAGGGTACCGCGGTCTGGCGACTCGTGTGGTCGCCGGTCGCTGGTTGCTGCTGGCCGGCGTCGCGGGACTCGGCGTCTGGGCGTACCTCGAGGCGCGAACGTATCCCACGGAATTCCTGCCGCAGGTCGATGACGGTACGGTGACCGCGAACCTGCGCATGCCGCCGGGCAGCACTCCACAGCAGGCAAACCGGCTGTCGCACGAAGTCGAGCGGATGATCGGCGAAATGCCGGCGGTGCACAGCGTGTTCACGAATGCCGGCGCGGGACGTGGTGGAATGGACATCCGCCTCGCGCCCGCCGGCGAGCGCACCATGACGTCGGACCAGTGGGTGCAGACGCTGCAGCGCCGGGCGGACGACGCCGGCTTTGCCGGGTCGCGTGTGTTTGTACGGCCGCCTCGCATCCGCGGGCTGCGCACATCGAGCGCTGGAACGGACGTGTCAGTGGCAATCGTCGGTGACCAGCTCGATCAGCTCGACGAAATCGGCCAGGAAGTGATTCGCCGGCTGCGCGGCATCCCCGGGCTGGAGAACGTGCAGGCCCAGGCCGAGGAGCCGCGTCCGATGTTGTCGATCGCGCTCGACCGTGAGCGGGCGCGAAACCTCGGGCTCGACGTCGCGGCGGTCGGACAGACGGTGCGGACGGCGCTCGACGGCACCGTGGCGACTCGTTATGCGGACGGGAACTTCGAGTACGACGTCCGCGTGCTCTTCCCGAAGCACAAGTTCGCCAGTGTGACCGACATCGGCGGAACCCTGCTGTTTCCCGGCGGACGGAACACCGCGCCGGTGTTCCTGCGCGACATCGCCGACGTGAACCATGCGGTCACACCAGCCACGATCCGCCGCGAGAACCAGAACCGGCGCATCGAGGTCAGCGGCGACGTCATCACCGACGTGGCGTCGATCGGCCAGGTGACGGATTCCATTCGCAGCCGGCTCGCCGAGCTCACGCTCCCCGACGGCTATGGCCTCATCATCGGCGGTGAGCAGGAGGCGATCCAGGATACCAACTCGCAGATGGCGCTGGTCATTGCGCTGGCAATCTTCCTGGTCTTCGTGGTGCTGGCCGTCCAGTACGAGAGCGTGCTCGATCCCCTCATTATCCTGACGGCCGTCCCGCTCGCCCTCCTCGGCGTGATTGCCATCCTCGGCATCACCAACACGCCGTTTTCGGCGCCGGTTTTGTTAGGGATGATCATGCTCGCCGGCATCGTGGTGAACAACTCGATCCTGCTGGTGGAGTTTGCCAATGACTTCCGTCGCGAAGGCACCCACACCCTCGAGGAATCGGTGGTGGAGGCGGGTGTGGTGCGCATGCGGCCCATCCTGATGACGACGTTCACGTCACTGGTCGGCGCCCTGCCGCTGGCGTTAGGCCTGGGTGAAGGGGGCGAGCTGATGCGGCCGCTGGCAATCGCGGTCGTGGGAGGACTGGCGGTGTCCTCCCTGCTCACGCTGTTCGTGGTACCGAGTTTCTACGTGATCCTGCATAACGCCGGCAATGCCGTGAAGAAGTTCGTCGTCGGCGAAAAGGTACGACCGGCCGCGATAGGTGAAGTAGCTGGCGATTAGTTGAGTGGTGAGTTGTGAGTTGAGAGCACCGCCCTGCCCCGTTTTCAACTTGCAGCTCACCGCTCACACCGCCGTTCGTGCCCGAACGTGCCGTTGGGGTCGCTGTACCATCGCGCGTGGACCTGCGACATTCCTTCCGATCGCCCTCCAGAGGGCCAGGTCCGCCGCCGGCGGAGTGATCCGTCCTTCAACGGAGCCGCAGCGTGGAACAACTCCCGCCAGCCGCGGATGGGATTTCACAGGAGCTGCAGTACGTCCTGTTGCTGTTTGTGCTGTTCGTACTGCCCCGCGTGCTGCAACGATATCGGCTGCCGTCGGCGGTCACGTGCGTTGTGTTAGGCGCCGTTGCGAGCATCGGCTTCGGACTGTTCGCGCACGATGCGGCGGTGAATCTGCTTTCCACGCTCGGCATCGTCTCGCTTTTTCTTTTTGCGGGACTCGACGTTGAGTTCCACGAGCTGCGCCGGAACGTCCGGATTCTCGTCCAGCACATCATCATCCGCGTCATCCTCGTGGTCGCGGTCACCTGGGCGGCGATGCTGGCCCTTCGATTGTCGTTGCAACCATCGATTCTGGTCGCACTGGCGCTCACTACGCCCTCGACGGGATTCATCCTCGACTCGCTGAATTCACTTCGCGTAAGCGATCACGAGCGCACGTGGATCAAGTCAAAAGCCATTGCGACGGAACTCGTAGCTCTGGCGGTACTGTTTGTCGCGTTACAACCGCCCCGGCTGTCGAGCATTCTGACGTCGACGGGAATCATGCTGGCGATGATCGCGTTCCTCCCATTCGTCTTTCGCCTTTTCGCCAAGGTGGTGCTGCCGTACGCGCCCAAGTCGGAGTTCGCGTTCCTGCTCATGATCGCGGTGCTCTGCGCCATCGTGACGCGCGAGCTTGGCGCCTACTATCTCGTCGGCGCGTTCATCGTTGGGTTGACGGCCCAGCGCTTCCGGGAGCAATTGCCGGCGTTGACGTCCGCCCAGATGATCGGCGCCGTCGAGTTGTTCGCATCGTTCTTCGTGCCGTTTTACTTCTTCCACGCCGGGCTGGGGTTGCGGTCAGGGGATCTTTCGTCCGACGCGCTGCTGCTGGGCGCGGTGTTTTTCGCGATACTGATCCCGGTGCGCGTCCTCCTTGTGGCTGCACACCGGTACTATTCGCTCGGCGAACCGATTCGCAGCGGCGCACGGATAGGCATTTCGATTGTGCCGACGCTGGTCTTCACGCTGGTGCTCGCCGAGATCCTTCGTGACCGGTTTGGCGTGCCGCAGGTCGTCTTTGGCGGACTGATTGTCTATACGCTGGCCAACACGCTGCTCCCCGGCTTTATCCTTCGACTCGCGCCGCGAAGGCCGTCGGAAGTCGACGTGCCGGTGCCGGAAATGGCGCTCGCCATGCCGGATCCCGCTGCCGGCATTGGAACCGCCCCTGTCGGCACGGAGCGTCGGAGCGCCACGTAAGGTGTATTGCCGCGCGCTCCGCAGCCTCGTTAGGTCAATAACGGTCGCCATGCCGTCCGCGCGACGGGACGTCCGTCGGCACCCAACGCCAGTACGCGCCAGCGGAGCGGTCGTCCATTCGCGCGTTCCAGAAGCCACGACGGCGGCTGATACCGTCGTGCTTCATCCGGGGCGTACGCCTCGAGCACTCGCTCGCCGTCGCGCGTCTCGATTTCGAGCCGGTACATCTTCACGTTCGTGTGCACCGACCACGCAAACGTGACCCTCTGACCTGGTGTGAGGCGGGCGTCTGCGGCCGGCGCCAGCAATCGAAACGCATCCACCCCGGTCGTGGCCGATGTCGACGCCGTGCCAACGACGTACCGTAACGTTGGTAGCGGAAAACCAGCGACGGCACCACTATGGACGGTCGAACTCCCCGCCCCGACCGCGGCCAGGTTGGAGTCACCTTCCTTGTCGTCGGATACCTCGATGCGGAGCAGGATGACGTAAGTCCCTTCTCCAGCCGTGGGGAGCCGAGACGGGTCGGGTCCGCGCAGCGTCGTCCGGCCGGTTGGCGGAAGGAACACGTTGAAGCGCGAGAGCTCCTCGAACCGGCGTTGCGTGCCACGTTCTGCCGGCGCCAGGGTTGCTGCCGTGAGGAGGTCTTTCGTTTCCGGCATCTCATCACCGGGCCTGACGATCTCCCAACGACCGATCAGTCGCCCGGTACCGTTATACGCGATCTCCGCCTTCACCGCCGACGGCGTACCGCCCGCGTCGACTAGCAATACCGGAACGTCTGTTTCAAATGAAAGGCGTACATCGGTGAGTGCGAGCGGTACTCGCGCCCCTCCTCCGGCCATCCGACATGTCACGCTCACGTACTGGTCCGGTTGTCCGATGGAACCGACAAAGCGGCGGACGTAGAAGAACGACGAGTTCTCACCGCGGACCGCCGCGTCATAGGCCTGTCTCGCCACCGACGCCGGGATCGACATGATGTCCGTCAGCACGCCCGACGCCAACTGTGAGCGATTGTATTGAAGTGGCAACCTGCCGTATACCGTCGCGGGATTGCAGCGACTCCCGACGTCAGGCGCAGCCGATTCCAGCTCGCCACACCAGAGGGCTTCAACAGCGTGGTACGTGCCTCCCAGTCCGCCAAAAGTCAGGAATACGGTGGTGGGACTCTGCCCGCTCACGTTTACGCCGGTCGGGTTCACGCGGATCTGTCCGGGCAGCGGCCGGGCCACCAGGGCGATCGCCGTCAGGATGGCGCCGGCGTATCGGCGGTGGCATCGGAAGCGTCGTGGAGGTGTCATGGTCATCGTATTGGAATCGTTAGGCCCGTGTTCATGGACCAGCTCCGCTGGCGGACGGGATCGACGATCGGGCCCGACGATGAAAAGTGCTGGCGAGCGTACCTGACAAACGCCTGTGGAACGTTTCCCCTGGACAGCCGCACAAACGACAGCTGTTGTTGCCACTCGACACGCAGATCGTTGTTCGCCTGCTCCATCCCGAAGGCTCGCTCCGCAGCCGATGTGTTCGTGTACGCGGCGCTCAACGTCGTCGCGTTGAATGGCTGGAGTCGAGTGGTAGCCGACCATCGACCGGTGTGCAGATGCTCGCCCGACTCGGCGTTCCTGGCAGCATCGATCCCCACGTCCATGGTCAGCGCGACTCGCGGCGAAGGTGTCACGCCCAGTGACAGCACGTATGACGAATTCAGCAGGTCCGCCGATTCCCGGCCTGCCTGACGATTGTCCTGGTCACTCTGGTTTGCCTGAACCCTCAGCTGCCAGAGGTTGGTCGTCCATTGCAGAGCCACCGTTGCGACTGCACTCAACTGGTCTGGCACGTGGGTTTCGGCGAAACCACTGTTCACGGGAACGTTTCTTCCCGCCTGGTGGATCCGCTGAAGGGCAACTGAGATTGACGGGAACCATGCCGCCTGCCTGACGAGTGAACCGACCGGCACTTCCAGGCCGAACGACGAAGCTTTCGTGTCGGTCGTCAGAAGCGAGGGGATGTCCGACAGGTTGTCGCGCAATCGCGCAACCGTAGCGCGCACCGCGACCGCACCGATCGAACCGGTGACGTCCATCTCAGTGCTGCCGACGTCGGACCGTACGCTCAACGGAACGCTTCGGTACAACGGGTCGACTCGTTCGGACCGCAGCGTCATGGCAAGTGCGAGTGGAATCCCGGCCACCGCAACGTCGCGCAGCAGGTTGGTCGTCAGGTCTGCATACCAGGCACTCCGTGCCACGCGCGTGATTCCGGGGAGTCGCGGTCCGGCGGACAGAGCGGCGTCGGGCAGATAGTCGGAGCGACTGCGGCTGAATCCACCCTCCAGCCGAAGTCGCTGGCCGGCATCACTCGCGTGGAAACGCACCCCAATCCCTTCGCTTGCCTCGGCGTCGGTGATCGCGGACCGTTGGAAGCCTGCGACGGGAAGGATGGACCCATCGACGGCAGTCGCCTCGACGCGCAAGCCGCCCGGGCGATGCGGTAGTAGCTCGAGGGCAAGTGACCCGCCGGCGATCCGGTGATCGGGTTCGGAAATACCCGTTGGATTACTGAATCCCACGACCGTGGTGCCATTGAGTGCGGCCAGTGACAGTGTCGCGATCGGCCCCCATTTGGCGGATACGCTCGCGCCACGACTCGCAAAGCCATTGATCAAATGGCGATGTTGGCCGAATCCGACATGTCCGAGGGAGACACTCCCCGATCCGCGCTCCACGGTGACGATGTAGTCGACAAGGTCGACTTTGGGAGCATCCAGCGGCCGTTCGGCAAAGCGAAGCGTCTCCTCGCGATTCGATGCGCCCAGAATGTTTGATTGCGTTCGTAGTGACACGCCTTCGCGTGTATGCATCGACTGCAGACCCGCGGTGACCGACACATCCTCCAGCGCGTGCCTGACGTCGGGCGTTGATCGCGGCCTGCCCCCAAGCTGCCCCTCGCTGGCGAAGACCAGCGCAGGATCGATGGAAGCTCTTTCGAAGCCAGCGCGGTTGCGGACACGGAGCGGGATCGCGCCATGTCGTATCCACCCTGTCACGTCATCGACCAGGTAGACCGTGAGCTCGTTTTCGCCTGCGGGCAGGCCGATCGGGTGTGCACGATAGGTCAACGTGTCTCCGTGCGCCGTGAACAGCGCCGTGACGTCCGTGGTGCCAATGACCGCGGCGAGTCGCGCTGACCCCGTTGCGTCCGGACGCCGTATGACCACGTGAAACGTGTCGTTAGGTGCTATCCAGGCGTCCGGCCCCGTTGACGTCAGAACGGTGACCGCGTTCTGGGCGGGGGCTGCGTACGCCACCACCACAAGAGATAACAAGCCCCCGAGCATTGCTCCTATATCTCGTCGCACACAATGCTCAACGCTTTGACGGCAGTGACGGCTCGAATCTGAAGAGCACGAATCGGTTGCACCTGGTTGCTGCAGGCGACAGCCGCCCGTACTCCCCACGTGTCAAAACCAGCGGTCGCCTGCATCTGTGGGGATCCGCTCCACTGGCTGATTATCCAGGCCGAGCATCCGATCTCCACTCCACCCAGGTATTGGTTCGCGGGATCCATCCTGTCGAACGAAACCCGCACGCTGGTTACCGTGTGCGCAGGGCTGCATTGCAGATGGAAACCGTTCGCTGCCCTGCCCACGGCAGCGGGATTGAGCGGGAGGACGATTCCAAATGATCCGTCCTTCCTGAAGGTTCCGCACAGGGGCGTCAGCGCCTTTATCAGCTTCGTCCTGGTTCCAGCGATTCCTACCACGATCTGTCCCGCAGGACACGCCGCCACGATCCCACCGGTCGCGTCGAGTCCGATGAACGGCGATACGTACGGCGGGAAGTTTTGCACGGAGATCGTTGCCGATCCGCCACTCGCTGTGTTCTGAGCCCCGACCGTCAATGGTCCGAATGCTCCCAGAAGCACGGCCGCATGAGCGGCCACGAAACGGCGATGCCTGTTCAGCACGATCCGGCGACCGGTAAGTCTGTACCATCAACCCGTGCACCCGAGCCATCGTTATGCGGCTGAACGCGGAAGTACCTGGTAAGCGAATAGCTGGAACCAGTGCCACTCCATTGTGCGCGTACCACGGGCGTGCCGGCGCGCAGAACCACACTCCACTGTCCTCGGCGTGAGGTTGCGTCACCCATGTCAACGCCGGCTTCACCCCCTGTACTTGCAAGATCACTCACGTCGAACGCGATGTTTCCATCCGAGCAGAGGCTGAGGCGTACGCGATTGCCAACGAAAGCCCCGCGCGCCGAGCGTTGAGTGCTCGCCGAATAAATCCGGCCTGCGATCGCCTGTGCAAGACTCGCTGCTTCCGGTGATCCCTCGGCGCTGCGGACAATCGCGACGCCTGGTCGCGCATATCCGGTCTCACCGTCACCGATGCGCAGAATGAGGAAATCGCCGCGCCTTACCGCTCGACCGGCAACTGCATTCTCCGGACTGCCGGTCTGCGCATCCCATGCGCGAAGGTCCAGGGCGCCGCCACGGGGAGTGCCACGCAGCGATACTTCCGCATTGACGGTGACTCGTCCCGAGTAATAACCGCGCTCGAGACTCCGGAGAGTCCCTCTGACACCGCCGTCGGCGAGCTCGAATTCCGCAGTCTCTGTATTGGTGCCGTCGTCGGAAACCGCCTCCCACGAGCCCGCGAATTCTTCGGGTGTGCTCGGAGTGAAGGGCTCCTCGTCCATCGGAGTCGCTTCACGCCGAGAGACCGACCTCTCGTCGGATCCATTTGTAGAGGCGACTCGTGTGTCAGATCCCGGCTGTCGTGTCAGGCGCAGAATCACGATTTCCTGACCGGGTTGCGTGATCGTCAAAAGCATCTGCTCACCAGAGATCGCGCCGACCATTGTACCATTCTCCGTCGAAGCAACGACATCGCCTACCTTTTCGATTACGAGCGCCGATCCATCAGCGCGGCCCGAAATTGTCGCTGTCTTGCCGAGCACGATGAACGTGCCATTCACTTTACCCGTGGAGTTGTCGTGCTCGAGCAGAATCTCCGCTGATTCGCCGTTCTCCTCGTGCAGCCATCGGCCGGTCAAGTCCTGTGACGCCGAGAGGTCACAGGCCGACACGAACACGACTGCAAACGCAGCCGCAGCGAAGAATGCTGCGCCGGATCTCGATAAATTCGACGGCATCTTTACGGGACCAATGGCTGTTCGCAGACGAGTTGCGCTCCGACGATCATACGGCCAGAAAGTATGCTGCCATACCCTTCGAAGTCGGCGATAACGCGCAGCGCGCTCGCAGGGCGTCCTCCCGAGCAGCGTTTCGGACCCCACCGGCTGCTCGCGGGAACGCCTGTGGGAGCCAGTATGTTCTCGTTTCCAGTCGTTAGGCCGCTGACGGCCAGCGACTTGCAGTGCAGCGTAAGCGTTCGGAGCTGGTTCCGCTCTGGATGGGCTGTACCTTGAATCGCGCTAACAGCCCGGCCGGATGGACATTTTCGCTCGAACGCCGGTCCCCAATGACTTTCTGGCTCCCACGTCGTGGTCCATATAACCGTACCACTCAGCGATCCGCTGGCTTGAACCGCCGCGCACGCAACGCTCACTTCCTCGACGTTTGTACTTCCTTTTCCCTTGATACCGACCATCACGTATGAAGGGCCGAACATGGTGCAATCCAGTTTTTTTGTCGGTGCGTTCACGCCAAAGGTGCCCCCGGCATCGAGGATCTCTTCACCAAGGCGCGCGGGTCGCCCGGTGGGATTGAGTGCGCGCTCAACTACCGACACCGTGGCGGTCACCGGCGCGGAAGCGAGCGCCGTTGCCGTGAAGAGCGCGCGCACAGGACCAGCGCTCGCCGTGACTGTGTGTGTCCCCACGGGTCCGAGCGTCCACCTAACGAGCCTGGCGACGCCATCGGGCTCCGTCACAATTGTCGCAGGCGAGACCGATCCTCCACCCGCACTCGGAACGAACGTGACAGTCGCACCCGCGACGGGATTGCCGTTCCGGTCGAGGACGCGGACTCCGGGCGGCTCCTGTACCGCGCTGCCTGACAACCCCTGCTGAGATCTGGCGGTGAGCACGCCAAACGTCGCCGGAACTACGATTGCCGTCGCGCTGAACACGATAGCGGAGGCGCCCGCCATTGTTGCGCTCAGCGCGTTTGTCCCCGGATTCGGGCCGACATACCAGTCGGAGACGCGTGCCACTCCGTCAGATCCGGTCACTACGGAAGCTGGTGAGGCAAGACCGCCCCCCTGCGTCACAGAGAACGCGACCGTTACTCCGCCCATCGGATTGTTGTATTGATCGAGAACCTGTACCGCGGGTAATACGGGCACGAGCCTGCCGACTTCCACCTGTTGGGCGACCTGCGCGGCGACCGCGCGGATTTGCCGCGCCGAGGGGGCGACGTAGCCTGGACACACCATACCGCCGCCGCTGCCAGGGGATATTGGAATCGACAGCACCACTGTCTGCCCGGGCGTTGGATACCAGTCGCGCTCCACGCCCATGTAGCCCGCCCTCATGACCGTCGCCTTGATCATGCCGCTCGAGGGAAGATTCGCAAAGCTGAGCGGCCCGGTCGCCTGGGTCACTCCGTTGCCGTATTGGGCTCTGTTCTGCGAGGTACCGACACACACGTAGAAACCACCCCTGCCTGACGACGTGGACCCCGGATCCACTGTGATGTTTGCGGCGGTCGGTGACGGCGGAGGAGGTGGTGCAGGTGGCGGTGCGGCTTCGGTGAGCACATTGACCCCGGGGCACACTGGGCCGCCGGCGCCCGCGAACATGTAGATGATCACTTCACTGGTGGCCCCTGCCGCTGGCGCAATCCACGACTTTTCCCGCCCGCCGAATCCAACTTTGTTCACGGTCGTCACGACCGTCGTGCCCGCGGGAACTGGAAACGCGACGATCCCTGTCGTGCCTGTCGTCTTCCAACCGTAGAGCGCGCGATTCAGCGCAGTACCGGTGCAGACGATAAACCGTTCGCGCGGGTCCGTTGCCAGGTTTGGGTGGACCCTGATCGAACCGACTCCGACATCCTGTGCCGGCGCGTTACCTGGCGCAGCAACAAACGCGCATGCTCCGCCTAACGCCCAAACAGCGAGCACCCGGATGGACCGATGATTATCGAAAGTTCCCACTGTCTCTCCATGGTGGTCGGATCCATTTCTGCTCCGCACGGATTCAACGGTCGCGTGATGCTTGCGGTGGAATGCGCGCAATTTCATCTAACGCCTCGCAGGAAACGCGGGCAGGACATCAACCGCTACCTGCCTGATTGTCTCGGCGAGATTGGACTCCGGCTGACGTACGCGGACTCTGACGAAGTACGTCCCCGCGACCGCCGGGGTGAACTGAAACGCGTTTCCACCGTCCACGACATTGTCCGGCGCCGAGGCAAGTTGAAGTGTGCCCGGCACGCGCCACGTCCAGATACGCTCGCGTGGATCGGAACCGCCGGTGACTCGCGCGCTGAGCCGTTGCGCGGTACCAACTCTTGCCGTCACGCGATCCGGCAGCACCTCGCCTGACGAACCAGTCAGCACGATCGTGAATGGCCGAACGAGCCGGTTGGTGAGATCGCGCATCGGAACTGTGCGCGACACGACGCTCGTCGCAACAGCCTCGGCGGCGGCCTCCATGATCATCCTGTCGTGAATCGTCTCGAGGTTGCTGCTCTGGAGAAATGCAAGCTCGAGATTACCGAACCACATCTTCGCGTAGGCGTCGCGCGTTCCTAACTGCTGGCACTGATCGACATGCGCCAGCTCATGAAACAGCGTCCTCCAGAAGCCGTCGAGCGTGCCGTTACGGAGAAGCAGGACGAAGTTGGCGCGGTTGAAGTAAGTGACGTTGCAATCGGTGGTGGCGTTGTTCGGCGGCTGCCTGTCGCTGAAACCAAACCGCCAGTTGGCCAGGTTCGCCGAGTAGAACGGCTGAAGCAGCTCCCGATAGATTGCGGGCAGCTGGTACGTCGTCACACCGGCACCGAGCTGCGTCATGTAAGCGCGGTAGGACGCGAGTTTTCCGTCGCAGGCGGAGATTCGCGCCTGGCAGGCGGCCGCCCCGACCGGATCGCGAAAAGGATCCGGGCATGTTTCCCTGCAGACGGGAAAGATGGCCTGGGCAAATGCCGACTCGATCGCCACGCTGGTCGAGAGCACCGCACCTGCTCCGCCTAACGCGGAGGCAGCGAGCGCTCTGATGACGCGATAATAGCTAGGAATTGCCATCGTCACTCCAAGGGATCGCGTTTGTTACCGCACGATGGTGAAGTCTTTCTGGAAGAAGTACGGCGCCTCATTTTTGGTATTGTCGCCGATCCAGGTCTGCAGATAGACGGTTCCCACATTCACGGAGCCGGCCGGCAGGGATACCACGCTCAGCTTGAAGCGCTTGACGCTCTCACCAGGGCTCATCGTGACCCGGTTGAACCCGCCGTTCGGGTCGTACGACACACCTCCAGTGGCTCCCTTGAACACATTGGACGGGGACATTTTCCAGTAGACCGTCATCGACCCGAAGGGGTCGAGAACCTGACCAGGCTGACCGGGCTCTCTTCCGGTCAGAGCGCGAGGAGCCGACACCGGAAAAGGAACGGGTTTGTTGAGGGTGATGGTGAATTCCGCATCACTACCGACCTTCGCGTTTATCACGGCAGCGCTTTGGATATTCGGCATTGCCGCCGGAGCTGGGACGGCGAGCGTTACCCGTCGGGACGCCGTCGGGGAAGCCTCTGTGCCAGGTCCAGTGCCAAACGCCGTGCAGGTACTTGCATTGGTGGCAGACAGCTTCGTATCGACTGAGATCCTGGTTAGCTTCTGCGGAAATGAAAGCCGTATCACCGCCTGCGTGTGGGTCGGTGGAGCAACGAGCACCGCGGGGATCGGCGCGCCGTTCGTTATTTGTGCAGTCTCGCCGGCGTAACCCAATACAGGGTGGGAATCATCCACCTTCGCGGTAGCCGTTGCGACATTTGCCCCGATCAGATTCGTACCGGTCAGCGTGACGTCGACGGTTTGATAAAAATCGGATTGTGGGACAGAGGCCGCGGTGAGGACGGGCCGTCCGACGACATACAGTGCACCATCAACCCACTGCACGTCGCTGCCGCCTATCAGACGTTGAACAGTGACTTTGATCGAATTGATGATCGGCTTAGTCCAGTCATAGTTTGGATCTACGCGAAGCACGACATCCATGGTCGAGTTGGACCAGTTGCCCACCGGATTGCTCAGCGTTGCAGTTATCAGCGGCTGGCTCATGGTGACCGCCGTGATCCGGTCTGCGCCTGTGCCCCTGAACTGACCTTTCATCGTCCTTCCGGCATAGCCGATATTGTGCTTCGGCCTGTTAGGTGGAGTGCATGTCGTCCGCGTGGACAATGAGATGTCCTGCGCTGCCGCGTTTGGCGTCGCGGATATGAACGCCGTGCCGAGCAGGGTGATTGCGTACCGCGCCTTGAAGGCTGCTCCCGCGACGGCAATTGGATAACTCGGCTTGCGTTGCATTTACTGCCTTCGGTAAAAGGTGGTGTTCTTGACGGCCACACTGTGCCCGTCAGCGCGGTTTGGCTCGATTTCGC
>Ga0079216_10000023_pt1 | contig 24336 bp, 16 predicted proteins | sample NCAS100_FD_77008 | JGI IMG/M metagenome (GOLD analysis project Ga0079216, IMG submission 77008) | Agricultural soil microbial communities from Utah to study Nitrogen management - NC AS100 | ecosystem: Environmental > Terrestrial > Soil > Agricultural land | place: USA: North Logan, Utah...
CGGACATTCGGCAACGGAGAGTTCATCGAAGTCGCGGATGATCCCCGGGATTTCATCGCCGCCATCGAGCGCTGCCTGACGGAAGATGATCCGACTCGCCAGCAACGCGTGGATCGGTTCCTGGCGCTGCAGTCCTGGGACCGCACGTGGGCGCGGATGCAGGCCCTGATGTCGCGCGCGCTGCAGTCCGGGGCGGCTCACGCCCCGATGCGCCCCGCACAGCACGGTTTACCGAAACCGGCGGTTGGTAGCGGTGCCGCCCGTGTCCCCGCACCGTAATGGAGATCTGGGGAGGAGTCGAATGCACCGTGAACCGCGTTGGCGACCAGTACTTCGACCAGGTCGTCCGTTCCGGACACGACGTGCGGCTCGATGATCTCGATCGATTCGCGGACCTCGGGATCACGGCGATACGCTATCCCATTCTCTGGGAGTGGATGGCGCACGCGTCATCATCCGACAGCGCGTTCGCGTGGGCCGACCAGCGGTTAGGCAGGTTGCGGGAACTGGGGATACGTCCGATCGCCGGCCTGCTCCATCACGGAAGCGGGCCACGGCACACCGACCTGACCGACCCGGCGTTTCCCGGGCAGCTCGCCGAATACGCGCGCTCGATCGCGGCTCGATATCCATGGATTCTCGAGTGGACGCCGGTCAATGAACCGGTGACGACCGCGCGGTTCAGCGGGTTGTACGGACACTGGTATCCGCATGCGCAGCGTGATACGGCGTTCGTACGCATGACGCTCAACCAGGCGCGCGCGATCGCCGAGTCGATGGCGGCGATCCGCAGCGTCATCCCGCAGGCGCGGTTGCTGCACACCGATGACGCGGGGACGATCTTCGCCACCGAGCCCCTCGTGAAGCAGGCGGCGTTCGAGAATCACCGCCGCGACCTGGCCCTCGACCTGCTGTTCGGGCGCGTGGACCAGCACCACCCACTCTGGAAGTACCTGGTGGGCAACGGCGCATCGCCTGACGAGCTGGCCTGGTTTCGTCAGCATCCGTGTCCCCCGGATACGATCGGCGCAAACTATTACGTCACGAGCGACCGGCTGCTGGATCACCGGCTCGAGCTGTATTCGCCGGACTCGCATGGTGGAAACGGAAAGCACCAGTACGCAGACATTGCCGCAGTCCGGGCCACGCCTCCGCTGCGGTCGGGTTTCGCCGAAATCCTCGAGCGTTACTGGACGCGCTATGAGCGACCGGTGGCATTGACCGAAGTGCACATGGCCTGCACTCGTGAAGAGCAGATGCGCTGGATCGCGGAGGCGTGGAACGACATGAAGCAGGCGTCGCGAAACGGTGTTCCGGTCCGCGCGATGTGCGTGTGGTCGATCCTCGGCGCCTACGACTGGAACCGCCTCGTGACGGAGGAAGCCGGCCATTACGAATCCGGTGTTTTTGATGCGCGATCGACGCCGCCCCGACCGACGGCACTTTTCGCCGCGGTCAGGTCGTTGGCGACGACCGGCGACCTGCGCCATCACGTGCTCTCACAGCCGGGATGGTGGCACGGAAGCACCGGCAAGGCGCCCACGCGCCACTCCAGGCACAACAAGCGACTCCTGATTCTCGGTCACACCGGCATGCTGGGCTCCGTGATCGTGCGCCGCTGCCGTGAACGTGGCCTCGATTTCCTGGCGTTAGGCCGCGCCGACGTCGATATCCGGCGCCCTTCCGACGTGAGTCGCGCCATTGGCGCGTGCCAGCCGTGGGCTGTCGTCAATGCGACCGGTTTCGTGGACGTGGACCGGGCGGAAACCGATTGTGACGAGTGCATGGCGGTCAATGCGACCGGCGCACGCCTCGTCGCCGAAGCCTGTGCCCGCGTCGGGTCCGCGCTCGTGAACTTCTCGTCGGACCTGGTCTTCGACGGCAGTACGACGTCGCCGTATGTAGAGAGCGATCGCGTTGCGCCGCTCAACACCTACGGACGGAGCAAGGCGGCGCTGGAACAGTCGGTCCTCGAGTGCCTGCCTGACGCGCTGATCATCCGGACCAGTGCTTTTATCGATGGCAACGATCCGCGCACGTTCTCGGGCTGGGTCATGGCCGCCGCCGGGCGGGGAGAGTGCATTCGAACCACACGCGAGGTGGTGTCACCGACGTACGTGCCGGCGCTCGCCGATGCGCTCCTCGACCTGGTCATTGACGGCGAGCGCGGAGTGTGGCACCTCGCCAACGCAGGCGCTATTACATGGACAGATCTCGCGCGCCGTGTCGTCGAGGAAATCGGGGGGGATCGCGACCTGGTTGAGGAGGCGACACCCGACGAACTCGGACGGCTCGCCGTACGACCGGCTTACAGTGCCCTCACGTCGCAGCGCGGCACGCTGATGCCCACACTGGACGAGTCGCTCGATCGCATCTTCCAGGACCGCGCGCGGGCGTTGGCCGCTATCGGTTGACCGCACCCAGGCGCGCCGAAAACAACCGGTGCGCCTGGTGTGCCAGAATGTCGTGAAACTTCCCTTCTGCAGCGCCCGTAAACGGTCGCGGCCACACGTCCGCACCCTTGTCGCGAGAGGCTATGGAAGGATCAAGCAGGCGCGCGCGCTTCATCAGGCGACTCTCATCGTTCCTGTCAGCAGGTTTGATCGCCACCCTTGCCGCCTGCCATCCAGGGAACAAGGAAGCGATCAAGCTGCGGGGAGAATGTGAGGCCGGCAACGCGCCGGCCTGCGCCGCACTCGGCGACAAGTTGCTCAAGGGCGAATATGTCCTTCGCGATCGCGAGCGAGGGGCGGAACTGGTGCGAGTCGGTTGCGACGGCGGAGTCCCCGACGCATGCACGCGGCTGGGTGTCCTGTACCAGAATGGAACTGGCGTAAAACGCGACTCAGTTCAGGCCATCGCCCTCCTTCAGAAGGGATGCGAAGCACAATCAATGGAAGGGTGCGGGCTCCTGGGCCGGCAGTACCACCTTGGCCGGGGCGTGCCCCAGGATGTCATGCGCGCCGTCTCGTTGTATGAGCAGGCCTGCACCGGAAGGCACCAAGCCAGTTGCGCGCGCCTTGCCACCATGCTCATGGAGGGTGACGGCGTGCCGCAGGACCTCGCGCGCGCCACAACGTTGTTCCAGTCCGCATGTGACGCGAAGGAGCCGGCAGGGTGCGTGGGACTGGCACGGCTGTACGTGACCGGCGCGCTCACTCCACCTAACGACTCCAGCGCCCGTCTCCTCTTCCGGCAGGCCTGTCGCGACAACGACGCGAATGGCTGCTTTCAGCTTGCCCGGATGTATGAGACCGGGCAACATGCCATCCAGGATTTCGGCCGCGCTTCGTCGTGGTACCGGAGTGGCTGCGAACTTGGCCATGGTGAATCCTGTTTCATGCTCTCCGCACTGTACGAAAAGGGCGCAGGTGTTCCGCGGATTCCGGAGGAATCGGCGCGCCTGAAGCAGGAGGCGTGTGAGTCCGGTTATACGGCCGCGTGCCCCAGGCCAAAGGGGACGTGATGGACACCGGCCAACCACTGCTGGTCGCCGATCGACTGAGCAAGCAGTATCGCAACGTCCAGGCGCTGAACAACGTCAGCTTCAACATCTACGACGGCATCACGGGGATTCTGGGCGAAAACGGCGCCGGCAAGAGTACGGCGATCAAGATTTTTCTCGGACTCCTCACACCGACATCAGGCCGCGCGATGGTGCTGGGCGAAAATGCATCCGAGAACATCGCTGTGCGGTCGCGCCTGGGGTACATGCCCGAACACGACTGCCTTCCCTCACAGGTGAGCGCCGCCGAGTTCCTGACGCACATGGCGGAGGCGAGCGGGTTGCCCCCGTCGGTGGCGCGCACGCGGGCGGCCGACACGCTGCGGCACACGGGCCTGTTCGAGGAGCGATACCGCTCGATCGGCGGATATTCCACCGGCATGAAGCAACGGGTGAAGCTCGGCCAGGCCCTGGTGCATGACCCGGCGTTCGTCTTCCTGGACGAGCCGACCGCGGGCCTCGACCCGTTAGGCCGTGAGGAAATGCTCGAGCTGGTCCGGAAGACCCACCGGGATTTCGGCATCAGCGTGCTCTTCTCCTCGCACCTCATGGCCGATGTCGAGCGCACCTGCGATCGCATCATCGTCCTCCAGGGTGGCCAGCTCGTTGAATCGGGAGAGGTCGGGCACTTCACGAAGGAGACGGAAACGGTCTTCATCGAAGTCGATACCAACCGTGAGGCACTGGTGGCGGCACTGGAACGGCGCGGCATCCGCTCAACGATGGACGGCAGCGGCCTCACGATCGAGGGACCCGACGAGACGGTGTACGACCACATCCGGGACTCGCTGGTGGAATCCCAGGCGGCGCTGCGCCGCATGGCTCCGCGCCGGCGCGCGCTCACTGAACTGTTCGAACGCGAATGACGGCACCGACGACGAGCCGTGTCGCAAGCGGCAAGGGACACGAGGGCACCGTCTTCGACATCGGCTACCGGAATTACACCGGTGAGCGTGAGGGTCGGAGCCGGTCCCGCATGGCGATCTACAAGGACGGGATCCGTATCGCGCTGGGGTTCGGCCGCGGGGGACGCGCGAAGATCCTGCCCTGGCTCTTCATGGCGGTGCTGTCGGCGATTGGTCTCATCATGGCGATGATCGCCGGTGCGGCGGAACGCCTCGCAGGCCCCGGGGCGGCGCAGCAGCTGAACCTGCCCACGCATAACGATTTCTACAGCATCGCCGCGACCATCATGTTCGTGTTCGCGTCGATTGTCTCGCCGGAGCTGCTGTGCCGGGATCGCCGGGAAGGCACGATCAACCTGTATCTGGTTCGCCCGCTGACCGGATCGGATTACATCGTGTCGCGCTGGGGCGCTTTCATGGTCGTGTTCCTGGTGGCGGCCTGGCTGCCGCAAGTGATCCTGTTCCTTGGACTGGCGATGGGTGACCGCGTCCCCCTGGAGTACCTCCAGGCGCATTGGATGGACGTGCCACGGTTCCTCACCGCGGGCCTGGCCATGGCGGCCTTTGCAACGACCCTGGCCATGTTGACGGCGTCATTCACCACGCGACGCGCCTACGCGTCCGTGTTTCTGGTCGGGCTGTTCCTGATCTCGATGCCATTCACGGTGGGACTGGCGCAGGAAATCGGTGGCATGGCAGGCCAGTGGATCTCGATGTTCAGCCTCCTGAACATCCCGTTACACGTGAACGACGTGATTTTCGGTGAGCCGACGGAGCTGACCGAAGAAGCGCCGGCGCGAGCGTTCGGGTCAGCCGCGCTGGTGGGCTGGTATTTCCTCTGGACTGCCGGGGCAGCCACGCTGCTCTGGTGGCGTTACCGGAGGCTCACGCCGTGAACAGCGATCCGGTCATTCGTGTCGACGGCGTCTCCCGCTGGTTCGGCAGTGTCGTCGCCGTCAGTGACGTGTCCTTCACCATCTCCCGGGGCATCACGGGGCTGCTGGGGCCTAACGGGGCCGGCAAGACAACCCTGATGCGCATGATTACCGGCCTTGCCGCCACATCGAGCGGGACGGTGACGATGTTCGGCCAGCCGGTGCGTGACAATCCGCCGCTATACCGGCGGATCGGCGTGATGTCCGAGCACGAAACGGTGTACGGATTCATGAAGGGCCGCGAGTTCGTGGAGATGATGGGCCGCCTTCGCGGGGTTCAGGATATCAACGCGGCAACGGATCGCGCCATCGCCATGGTTGACCTGGCCGACGCGCAGCATCGGACGATGGACACGTATTCACGCGGGATGCGGCAGCGCATGCGTCTCGCCGCCACGCTCGTCCACGATCCGGAAGTCCTCATTCTCGACGAACCGCTGAACGGTGCGGATCCGCGACAACGCGTTCACTTCCAGCGTCTACTTCGACAGCTCGCGGCGGAGGGCAGGACCATCGTGTTGTCGTCGCACATTCTCGAGGAAGTCGAGCAACTCGCAGAGACGGTTTTGCTGATCGTGAACGGCAAGCTCGCCGCGTCAGGCGGGTTCCGTGCGATTCGCGCCGCACTCAACCAGCGCCCGTATCACGTGCGGGTGATGTGCGACGATCCGCGGCGCCTGGCGTCCGCAATCGTTGGACTGCCTTCGGTGGATGCGGTGAACGTCGACCCTGATGGGGCGCTGGTCGTGCTCAGCCGAAACGTGCTGGACCTCCAGATCGAACTGCCACGCCTCGCTCAATCGGCAGCGATCCGGCTGCGACGAGTCGAACCGCTCGACGACTCGCTGGAAAGCGTCTTTGGCTACCTGGTGGAGGGTTAGTGCGCTCGGTTTATCTCCTCACGCTCCGCCAGCTCTCCGGCAGGTGGCGACTTGTCATCATGACGGTCCTCGCCTCACTGCCGATCATCATGGCGGTCCTGACCCTGCGCGATGACGACGCGCCGTCGACCGCCCAATTCGACATCGTTGTGCTGAGCTCGATGCTCGCCGGTTCGATTCTACCGCTGATAGTCCTCGCGACCGGAGCGGCGGCGTTTTCGAATGAGATCGAGGACCGGACGATTGCGAACCTGACGCTGGCGCCAATCCCGCGCTGGCAGATCCTGGTGCCGAAGCTCCTCGCCACGATTACACTCGCCGCTCCGTTCATCGCGGTAAGCGCGTTCGTGACGAGTCATGTCGCATTCCTCGCCGACGGGCGGGCGACGATGGCGGTCGTCATCGCTTCAGTTGCTGCCGTGGCCTTGTATGCCTCGGCGTTCACGTGGCTTGGCCTGGTGAGTACACAGGCGATCGGCATCGGCCTGCTCTACATCGTGCTCTGGGAAGGGCTGTTCGCCGGCTTCGTGGCCGGTGTGCGATTGCTGAGCATACGCCATTACGCGATCGGCATCATGCACGGGCTCGACCCGCGGCGGTTCGCCCAGGGAAGCCATCTTGGCTTCGTTCCGGTGATCGTGGTATCGCTGGCAGTGTTTTCGCTCTTCGCCTTCCTGTCGATACGACGGTTGCGACGGATGGATATTCCTTAAGAGCAAGAAGCAAGAAGCAAGAAGCGGAAATCTACTGACTCGCCGTGGTGACCACTTCGCGATGCTCGACATGTACGGCGCCGTTTTCCGGTTTCTTGCTCGAGCCACGGCGCTCCGCCCACGCCTGTGTAAACTCGGCGCCTAACAAGACGATCATGCCTGCGTAGTAGATCCAGACCAGGACCACCGCGAGTGCACCGGCCGCTCCATAGGCATCTCCCGGCGCGCTGCGGCCGAGATAAAAGCCGATTGCGAACTTGCCGATCACAAAAAGCATCGAGGTGAACAGAGCCCCCGCCCACACGTCGCGCCAGGCGATCTCGGCATCGGGCAGGTAACGGAAGATGGTGGCGAACATCACCGTGAGGACGGCCAGCGAGAGGGTGAGATCGAGAGTATACAACGCAGGTTCAGGAACGAACGTCAGCTTCGAACCTAACGCGCTGAGCACCGCCGATACCGCCAGCGAGACCATCAGCAAAAATGCCACGGCCAGGATCATGCCGGCCGACAATACCCGTTTCGCGATGAACTGCTTCACACCGCCCTTCTTCGGATCCGGCTTGACCTCCCACGCCTTGTTCAGGGCCCCCTGCAACTGCATGAACGCGCCAATGGCGCCGAGGAGCAAAGCCAGCGTGCCAAGTATCGTGGCAATAATATTACCGGCGCCCGGCCTCTTGGCATTGGTCAACATCTCGCGGATCGCGCGTCCCCCCTCGTCACCGACGAGGGATGAGAACTGCGTTTCCAAGGTGCGTTCTACTTCGACCGGATCCCAGAAGACGCCAACAACGAGCGTCAACAGGATGAGCAGCGGGGGGAGTGCAAAGACCGTATAGTAGGCGAGCGCCGCGGCGCGAACCGAGCACTCATCCTCGCTGAAGTCTTTCAGGATGCGGCGGATGAATGACCACATGGCTCACCTACCAGCTGCGCGTCCAGAGCAGCATCCCCGCCAGCACCTGATACGGTTTCGGCAGGAGGCCTGACGTGAGGGATGGCGCCAACGGGTGGTATCGTGTCTCGAGGCTCGTGCGAACCCTGAACTGCTGCCCGAACCGGCGTTCGAGCGTTGCACCCGGAACGGCGAATGTGGCCCGGAACTGACCAACGAAGAATGTGTTCCGGTCGAGGTACTTCCCGACCTCGACCTGCGTACCACGCGCGAGCGTCCCGACGTCACCTAACGACAATCCCGGTGGCAGTTCCGCGGGCCGGATTCGCAACACGTCGACGGCTGTCCGCTCGCTCAGGTCCGCCTCGAGGTCGGCGTACAATGCGCCGAGGGCGACGCCGGCGAGCTGGCGGGTCGCCAGCGCGGCGACGTTGCCGGCAAGCGAGGATCCGCCCATTCCACCGCCCTCGAGTCCCGAGCCATTGAATTGCAGCAATGACGTCGAGGATTCGCCAAAGGCCAGGAACGAAATGAGGTCAGACTGCGTCAACGTGGGCTGCGCGTCACTACTCAGCGAGATGTTCGGGCGCTCGAGCGTGCCGCCGATGGTCACCTGGATGTCAAAGGGCGCTCGCCCCGCCTGACGCACCTCGTGCATCGCCAGCAGCTGCAGCGTGGGGTTCGACGCTGTACCCGTGAAGCGCACTGAACCTCGCGACACGCTGAATCGACGGCCATACAACTCGTAGTCGCCATAGTCCGAGTGCAAAGAACCTTTGACCGTTAATTCCTCGTCACCCGTGGCGCGCTCGATCTCGAGGTCGCCGAATATCTCGATGTTCGCTTCGCGAGAACGCGCCCAGGTCCCGCGACGCACCTCGAGCACGACATCGACGTTGGCGTTCTGCAGGATCGGCGACGGCGGCGCGATCTGCAATTCGCGAGTCAGCGATGTGTCAACGAAGGCAAACAGTGCGGGATCACCTGTGTTGATAAGGTTGAACTGCTCGGGGTCCGGGATCCGCATGACGCCGTGCATAACGGTGACGGAGCCATTGATGGAGAGCGTATCCAGAGGCCCGGTCAGGCCGAGTCGGGAGGACACAACAAGTTTTCCCTTTTCGTTGTCGAGCGCGCGCACTTCATCCGTGATGACGCGCACGTCGAGGACCGGGCGGGCCATGTCAGCAAGAAGCACGGAGCCCGTCACGCGGAATGGACCGCCGCTATATCCGACCAGCGTGTCGATCACGAGCCGGTTGTCAGCCATCCTCAGCGACCCTTTGGTGCTGGTCAGGGTCACGCCCGCAGTCCGCAGCCCCAGCCGCGGAACGTTGATGGCCAGTGCGCCCTCGTATTGCAGTCGCTCCCACGTGCCGCGCACCCCAATCCGGCCGCGTGCTTCGCCGTTCAGCACCGAGATCTCCTCGACAAAATCCTTGAGCGGTCCGAGCGGCATGCTGTCACCTTCGAGGTCAATGCGTATCGGACCGGCGACCATTCGCGTTTCGATGCTGTCGGCGAGGGACAAGTCGATCGGCACCTCGCCGCTGATCTTCGCCAACGGGGCCACGTTGGCAACCGCGCGGCGCAGGTCTCCATCGAACCGGAGCCGGCGATCGGCATACGTGAACGTGGAGTGAACTTCGGGGAACGGCACCTTGCGGTATACGTTCTCGCGCAACCCAACCGAGCCGCGAATGAGCGGCGTGGCCCGGGTGCCCTCGATGTCCGCTTCAAACGAGGCGATACCGTCGATAGGCACGTCGGCTTGCAGCAGCGTCACCCAGGGCGCTAAGCGGAGGCTGTCGATACGCACCGTGAGCCGGCCGGGATCCTTGTCCGGCACCTCGCCATGCACAAAAATCCGTCCGCGTCCCCTGCCGTCGCCGGACCGAAGGTCGAGGGAATCGATGGCCAGGCTCCCGCCCTTCCAGCGGATCGTGCTTTCCCTCGTGGATTGCCAGGTAACGGAGTCCATGCGCAGGTTCACGTTCTGCAGGTGGACCTCACCGTGATCCGGATGCAGTGCATAACGAGCCTGGACCCGGTAGAGCGCGGTGTCGCCGGGGAAGACCTGGAGCGCAACATCTCCAGTACCCGCTCGATAGGTGGCCTTCACATGCGTGCTGTCGAACGCGAATCCGCTGACGCGAACAGAGTCCACACCCAGTTCAGCGTCCAGCCGCACGTCCTTCGTGCCGATATCGGTCACGGTGTAATCCAGTGATCCGCGCCCGATCTCGTTGCCGTTATAAATGAGGTGATTCAGTGCCCCTTTCCCTTCAGCCGTGAAACGGGGAACGCCGCCCTTCAATGTCCCTGTCAACTTTGCCGAACCGCCTATCGAGTCGCGCGCGAGCCCGCCGGCAAGCTGCACTTCAGGGAGTTTGACCGGTCGCCGTGGATCCTGGCGGCGCGTCAGAACTGATGCGAGGCTGGAATCGGCTCGCGCGTCGGAGCGCACGGTATCACCGCGCATCGCCCGCGCCATCTGCTGCCTGACGAGTGGCCGCGGGTTCACCAGCGTCGTGTCGCCTGTCGCGATCCAGCGCTGCAAACCGCCGAGGTTCCTGACATCCACCACGTAGTTGAGCGTGCCATCGGTTCCTTCGACGAGCCCGAATGTGCCTGTCGCCGTGGCCACGGCGAACGGTGTCTGGACGCGAAGCGTGTCGACCTCAAGCCGGGCATTGCGCGCATCAGCGACAATGACTGCCTGCGTCACCTCGGTGCTGTCCACCGCGGAGTCCTGCAGATGGATCGCCACGTGCGCATCAACTGTTCGTGAGGTGGTCCCCCGCCCTGTTATTGTCGCGGATCCGTTGAGATTCGTTACCGGGACAGTTGGCACCATCGCCTGGATGTTTACGCCGCGCAGCTGGGTGGTGGCCTGGTACGTCCGCGTGGCCGACTCGAGATCGAATGTGCCGTCGATGTTCGCCGTACCCGCCGGCAGCTGCAGGGCAAGCGTTGCCTTGAGATCACGCAATGTCCCGCGGATCTCGCCGGTCCCGCGAATCTCTCCACGAAAGTCCTTCCCCGGCGCAAATCGTTCCGCCAGTTCCAGCGACACCGGCTCGAGCCGCACCTTCAGATCCATGCGCATGTTGTCGCGAGGCGATACCGAGCCCTCGGCGACGATGGTGGAGGTCGCCTTTTCGCGATGGGTGACCGTGGCGCGACCGCTGAATTGCGTCGTGGACGATCCGGAGATCACCGCGTCGATGTTGGCCGTCCCACCAACAGGCATCTCGTTCATGAACTCGCGCGCCAATGAGACGGGAAGCGAGCGCACGTTGACGCGGAGGTTCCGGGCGCTCGTCACTTCTCCAGTGCCAAGGATCCCGCGCGCGGTGACCCGGAACGGTGCATGTCGGGTCGGATCGTACGTGCCGTCGACGTCGGTGTTGAGCGCATTCGATGGACCGGAAAGCCTGGCCCTGCCGGTGAACGCACCAGGGACCTTCACGCGGAGACCGGGAACGAGGCTTTCGAGCAACGTGGTCGTAAAGCGCGTAAAGCGGAGATCGGATTCCCGCAGTTCGATCATCTCCGGATTCACTGCCATGCCGAAATGTCCGGAGATGCGCGAGTCGTCCACGGCCAGTCGCGCGTTGGTGAACTCGTACACGGAGGTCGCGGTGTCGCGGATCGTCGCCTTGAGATTGAGGCGGCCGCCGCCCCTGTCGGGCAGATCAGGATACAGCGCCTGGATGTCGGCAAAGGCCAGCGTATCGCTCTTGAGATCCAGATCGACGTCGCCCGCCGATACGTGGTAGGTGAGCGCTCCCTCGAAGCGCGACGACGGCAGGCGCAGGTCGACGTCACGCAGCGTCACGCTGTCGGTGACGATCCGGACATCGCCTTCCATGTTCTTGATGACCACATCGGGCGCCTGCAACGGCGTCGCTTCCATGCTCAACTGCCTGACGCGGAACCCTATGGCGGTGCTATCGGGATGTGCAGCGACCAGGCGCGGAATACGCGCGTTGATGTCGCGAAACTCCATCGTCTGCCGCAAAGTCGAACCTACCCGCTCGACCCTGAGCCGCGTTTCCCGTGCCAGAGCGCGCGCCGCGCTGTCGCCCACCGTCTGCCTGACAGCTTCATCGCCGGGAAACGGCTGGTGCACCAGCAGCGTGCCGTTGCGAATCGTTATGCCCCGGAGGTCGACCCAGGATCCGAAGCCGGTGCTGACCTCACCGGTAGCGGTGTCGCCGCTGGCGAAGATGCGCCGATAATTCCAGCTGCCACCGGGAGTGCGCGACAACGTGACGACCGGGCGCTCGAGCTCGAGGGAGCGAACGACGATGCGCCGGGACAGTAACGGCCCGAAGGCGACCCGCGCTCGAACGCGATCCGCGATCAGGAACGGTTGTCCGTCTTCATCGAGGATCGACACATCGACCAGGTCAAACCGATCGAGCAGGTTTCCGTCGATCCGACCAACGATCAGCTCTCCCTTGACGATGTCACGCATGGCGTCCAGCGCGAGTCGCCGCACCCGCTCACGGCCGTAATACGTGCCGTTCAGCACCACCACCCCAATGACGATGAGGAGCAGGAGTGCGGCGACGGCCAACAGGGAAGACTTCGCGAAACGAGACATCACAGTGATAGTGGCTGGTTGCGGGTACTGGTTGGCAAGGTCTGGTACTGGGTGCTGGAGGTCGCTGGTCGCTGGTCGCTGGTCGCTGACTTAGAATGCTGGTCCAATGGCCAGGTGAAGACGCAACCGGCTCATCACCTTCTTGAAGAATCCGCCGGAACTGTTCAACGGGTCGTACCGGCGGGTGTTCGTGAGGGTCACGAGCTCCACCGTGCCGTCCGGGTTCGTGACCTGCGTGACGACCGGCAGGTCTTCAACCAGCGTGGGGCGGATCCCCAGGTCGAGTCGCACCGGACCGACCGGCGTATCCATTCTCAGGCCAAAACCCGGCGTGATTGCCGCCGTCGCGCCTAACAAGTCGCTCAACTGGTTGGTGCCGATCACCGCGCCATCGATGAACACCGCGGCGCTGATGCCCTGCACCGGCCAGAGCGGGAAGCGATACTCCACGCTCGCTTCCGCGAGCGCGGTTCCGCCTAACGGTTGCGGATGGAAGGCGGTCGCCCCGAGACCCTCGCGGTTCGGGTCGCAACTGCGATCGGCGATCTGTGCGTTGCTGCAGGGCGCCGCCAGCGCGGTATCGGTGAGCGCCGTGGGAGATACGGTCAGCACTCGCGGACCGAGTTGTCGCTCACCGAAACCACGCACAGACTGCGAACCGCCAGCGTAGAACCGCTTGCGCGGGTGAACCACCAGCTCATCGTCGACACTCGTCACGCCCAGCGCGGCATTGGTGCCCGCGATGGGACGTACCCACCCGACGCGGGCACGGAATGCCAGCACCGCGGTCCGGCTCATGCGGTGATACGAGCTGCCATTCAGCTCGAGCCGGTTGTACCGGAAGTCGGACGCCGTGAGTCCGGACGCGTGCTCGAGATCCGTGCGTAGTCGATACCCACGATCGGGCGTAAATGGATCGTTCGAGACATCGAACTGCGTCACCGACGCCAGGGGAGACAACACGTTGCCGTTGCCGAGAACGTCTATCGTCGGGTGGAGGCAGACGCCAAAACTCACGCAGAAGTAGACGTCGGAAGCCCTGATGCGTGAGAGCTCATACGTATACCCGAGCGTCGAGTTGGTCCGCGGCCCGAAGTCGCGCGTGAGGGCGATACTCGCTCCATGTCCCCGCTCGATGACGATGCCGGGGACGGCCCGGCGATGGGCGAACACCGACACGCCGAGTTGATTGTGGACCGAGAAGAGCCATGGCTGCAGAACATCCACGCTCGCCGACCACGTCGGCTTGAGAAACGCGTCGCGGGCCCCGCCATCGGCGCCATTGGTCACGTCGTAGAACATGCCCCGCCCATTCAGGGAACTGGCAAGCAGGTTGCTGACGGTGCCGCGCAACGATAGGCGTCTCGCGCTGCCGAACAAGTTGTATCGCGTGAAATGAGCATCCACCTGCCCGAAGTCGGCGGTGGTTAATCCCCCCGCCAGTTCCAACCGGTTGAGGTCTGCTTCCACAACGCGGATGCGGACCAGGCGCAGGGTGTCGCCGGCAGGCGGCGTGTCGATCTCCAGTTCGGAGAACAGTCCGGAGAGGTACAGGTTGCGCTGGCTGCCGAGGATCGCACTTCGCTTGAACAGGTCACCACTCTTGAACGTCAACTGGCGGTGGATCGTCTCGTTGGAAACCTTGGTGTTGCCAACGAATTGGACTTCCGAAACGCGAATGAGCGGACCGGCAGTGATGGAAATGCTGACCGGGCCTCGGTTCGAAGCCTCGGAAACCTGCGTGGTATCGACGTCGATCTTTGCCGAAGCGTGGCCCCGTTCCCAGAGTTCATCGCGCAGCAGGAGAATCGTGGAATCCAGCGCGATCACGTTGAGCGGTTCCCCTGATTTCAGCTGCAGGGCACGACCGATCGCGTGACTGGGAAGTGCGCTGTCGACCTGGGTGACGCGCAACTCGCTGATGATGGTCGGCTCCTTCTCCTCGATCTCGAAGATTGCACGCACACCACCCGAGGTTCGCTCGGTCCTCGCGACAACAGACGCGTCGCGCCAGCCGCGCTGCCAGTAAAAGAGGCGGATCCGCAGCACATCGCGCCGGAACTCCAGGGCATCCAGGCGATGGCGCGTGTTGAACGTCGGCGATCGTGTGATCCAGCAGACCGGGAGGTACAGCGGCGACTTGCAGGCAGTGCCCTTCGTGACCAGGCCAGCGCGCAGCGCATTGATGTCCACGCTCCTCACGCCGCGAATCGACACCTGCCTCACCAGCGGCCGGTCGGCGGGCAGGCTATCGGCCTGCGCCCGACTGACGTTAGGCGCCAACGCGACTACCGCGGCTCCCATGAGGACGAGCCGCGTGAGCCAATGCCGACGTGGCGTGGGAGCAGAGTCTGAGGTCGTGCTCGCCTCCTGGCAGCGGCGCATCATCCATTGAGCGCCGTCCGATCGTACTCAGCGGCCGAGGCCCGGTTCCGGCTGCGGATGTGGTTGGTGCGGACGAGGCCTCCAAGGCGTTGCGGGGTAGTGATGCACAGCACTTCACACACCTTGCGGAGGACTTCTCATGGCGGGCGGAACAGCAATTCACACCGAAACGAGTGTGTGGGAAATCGATCCCGCGCATTCGAGCGTCGAGTTCTCGGTGAAGCATATGATGATGACGACGGTACGCGGCCGCTTCAAAAGTCTCACGGGAACCCTAACGGGAAGTGAAGATCATCCCGAAGGCTGCTGCGTCGAGGTGGAAATCGACACCGCGAGCATCGACACCGGCTCGAGCGATCGCGACACCCACCTCAAGTCGGCGGACTTCTTCGATGCCGAGGCGCATCCGAAGATCACTTTCAGGAGCACCCATCTCGAGGGCGATCCCCGGGCCTCGGAAGGCGCACGGTTTCGCGTTTTCGGCGACCTGACGATCCGGGACACGACCATGCCCATCGCGCTCGACTGCATGTTCGAAGGGCGCGGCAACGATCCGTGGGGCAAGGAGCGCGCCGGCTTCTCGGCGTACACCGAGATCGACCGTCGTGACTGGGGACTGAAGTGGAACCAGGTGATCGAAACGGGCGGCGTCCTGGTGGCGAACAAGGTTCGAATCGAAGCGGAAGTGCAGTTCGTGCGTAAGGAGGACTGAGGCCAGAGGCCAGAGGCCAAAGCTATCCCTCTGGCCTTTGTTCATGTCTATACTCCTCGGCGTGACTGATTCACGTTTTCCCATCGAGCCGCCGATCGAGCCGATGCTCGCCACGATCGCGGAAACCATGCCCGAGGATGGCGGCGACTATCTCTTCGAACCCAAGTGGGATGGGTTTCGGGCGATCGTGTATCGCGGGAAGTCAGACCTGTACATCCAGAGCCGCGACCTCAAGCCGCTGGATCGATACTTCCCCGAGCTTCACGACGCGTTGCTCGAGGCGTTACCTCCCCACTGCATCGTGGACGGCGAGATCGTCATCGTGGGTGAACAAGGACTCGACTTCGACGCATTGCAGTTGCGCCTTCATCCGGCCGCCTCACGAGTGAACAAGCTGGCAGCGGCCACGCCGTCATCGTTCGTGGCCTTCGATTTGCTCGCGGTCGACGGAACGAACATCATGGAGCTGCCGCAGGCGGAGCGACGATCTCGACTCGAGCAATTGCTGCTCGACGTTGGACGGCCCGTGCACCTGACGCCCATGACCCGCGATCGCGAGACCGCCGTGCGTTGGCTCAACGAGTTCGAGGGCGCTGGACTCGATGGCGTGATCGTGAAGCTCGCGCAGAATCGTTATGTGCCAGGCAAGCGCGCCATGATCAAGGTGAAGCACATCCGGACCGCCGACTGCGTCGTCGCCGGATTCCGGTGGTACAAGACCGGGAAGGATCTGGTCGGTTCTCTTCTCCTGGGGCTGTTTGACGACCAGGGCGTTCTGCAACACGTCGGCGTGACCTCGTCATTCACAATGGCCAGGCGGGCGACTTTGGCGCAGGAGCTGGAGCCACTCCGAAAGAACGCGATGGAGAATCATCCATGGCGCTCCTGGGCCAGCGCCGAAGGAAGTCGAATGCCCGGAGGTCAAAGCCGATGGTCGGCCGGCAAGGACTTGTCGTGGGAACCGCTTCGCGTCGAACGAGTGTGCGAAGTGAAATACGATCACCTGCAGGGGGACCGGTTCCGGCATGCGGCGGTCTTTCTGCGATGGAGGCCGGATCGTGAACCGGACGACTGCACCTACGAGCAGCTCGAAGTGACGCCGCCTTACGAGTTGGAGAAGGTCTTTTCGTCCGGATCGAGCGCCTCCTGAACGGGCCGGATCTGCACCGGAACGTGTTGGAGGTTGAGGCGAATTCTGGTCCACGTGCTGTAACGGCCGCGCATCGCATCCACGAGCACATCCGCGGGCTCGAGATGTTTCGCTGCGTCCGGGTGCCGCTTCTTCCAGCGCTCGAGTCCAGCCAGCGCATCTTCCTTCTTCTTCGCGCGACCGATTTCGATGAGCGGGAATTTCTTCGCGCGCGACGCCTGAACCCGAGCCGGCTCACCCTCCTGTTTCTGGTAATGGGGTGGCCAGGGTGCGTCACCCTGCCCTTCCTTCTCCTGCCTGGCGGAAAGCTCGAGCAACTTGTCGAGTGAGCACGGGTTGTCGTCGATGCCCTCGTGACGATCACCGAGCTTCGCGAACCGCGCCGGCATAGTGACCAACGTGAAATCGGCCGGATTGCAATCGTCGAGTTCGTCCCAGAGGATCGGAGCGGAAACTCTCGCGTCAGGCGTCGGGCGTACGGAATAGGCCGACGCGACGGTCCGGTCTTTCGCGTTCTGGTTGTAATCGAGAAAGACGCCGTGCCGCTCCTCTTTCCACCATTTGCTCGTCGCAATCGATGGTGCGCGACGTTCGACCTCACGAGCAAAGGCCAGCGCGGCTCGCCGAACCTCCGGAAATGTCCACCGCTGCTCAATTCGCACGATGACGTGCATGCCACGCGATCCAGACGTCTTGATCCAGCCGATCAGGTCGAGGTCAGCGAGAACCTCCCTGACGACGCGCGCTACCTGCTGGATCTGGGGCCACTGGATGCCCGGCACCGGGTCGAGATCCACGCGCAATTCGTCGGGATGATCGAGCGCTTCGGCGCGAACGGGGTGCGGATGTAACTCGAGACAGGCAAGATTCGCCATCCAGGCCAACGCAGCGGCGTCGCGCGGCACGATCTCCTCGGCGCTTCTCCCCGACGGAAACTTCAACTCGACGACTTCGATCCAGTCTGGTCGTGATGCCGGCGCACGCTTCTGGTAGAAGAACTCCTCGCCGACCCCGTTCGGGTAGCGCACGAGGACGTTAGGCCGACCGCCGGCACCACGCAGGGCCCCCGCCGATACCGCGAGGTAATACTGAACCAGGTCCAGTTTCGTGTGCTTCGGGCCCGGGAAAAGGACCTTCTGCGGATTGGAGATCGTGACCTCACGCCCCGCGATGGTCAGCACCTCACCTGCGCTCCTGGCCTTGGCGCGTGCCCCGGGCTTCGCCCCTGCCTCCTTCTTCTCTCCCCGTGCTCGCGCCATGCCTGACGACCGGCCGCGTTAGGCCGAGTGCGGCTGCACATACGCCAGCTCGCGACCTTCCGCGGCGCACTTGAGCATCAGCGAACCACGACTCATGTCGCCCAGTCCAACGAACGCTTCCGGATAGTGCAGCCGGGCGCCAAGTATTTCGTGTAGCGGCGCCAGGTACTTGCGAGTCGCAATGCTGCCGAGGAGGACCACTCGCTCCGACGCATCCATTTCGTCTGCCAGCCGGCCCGCGTCCCGGCGAAGTGGACGCGTGTATCGCCTGTCAGCGAGGTCCACTTCCACTTTCGCGATCTTCCGGAGCTCGCCGATATCGATGCGCTCTGCAGCCGGCCGCAATCCACGTCCCGGAACGATGACCTGCACACCGTCCCATCCGGACGGCGGCTGGGCGAACGCCGAGGCGTATGCCAGCTTGCCACGAAAGTACAGCGCACTCATGAACGTGAAGACTTCGCCGATGGTCGCGCCGTCGCTCGAACGCAGGCGTACAGCAACTGGCGTCGCCGACTTCCCGTTCAACAAATACCCTGCACGTTTCCCCGAGCAGTTTGCCGGAGAAAGGAGAAAAACCTGGTGAGAGCCGATACTGGTCACGCGCGACGACGGTGGAATGTCCTGGAGAAAAGTAGTCGTCAGCGATTCACAATCGGGAGATACTCATCCCAGGGCCCGATAGCTTCGCGGTACTGCTTGGCCATCACCCGTGCGCATTGCGCAATGTGACCGAGGTCATGAACAACCCAGGCGGCCAGAAGTTGCCGGAGGGGGACGGCTCCGAGCTCTGGATGCTGGCCTTCCAGCGCAAACTGTGACTCGGTCAGTTGCCAGGCAGCAAGCGTCTCGAGATTGTTGCCGCGCAATCTCTCGAACTCGTCGAGAAGTTCGCCAAGGGTTTTCCCTGTACTCTCATGAAATTGCGCGAACCGATCGTAAGGAGTGAAACGGCGGTTTGCCCCCTGGTCGAGAACGATTCGCGCCCGCGGAATCCAGTCGGTCCGCTCGCCGTGAATCAGGTGGCCCACGATGTCATACGGGCTCCACGTGTCGGGACCTTCTGTCGCATAGGTCCACGAATCCGGGAGCCCGGAAAGCATCGATCGCAATGTCCCGGGCGTTCTGGCCAGGACTGCCGTTCCAGCTGAAAGGTCGAAGTCCATTGTGCAGCGGAATCTACCGCTCTTTTCGCTGTGACGACTCCTTGAACCGGGTGAGTTGTTCCGCAGTGAGGACTTCCTGCGCCTTCCGTCCATACTCGGTGTTCAGCTTGCCCAACGCCGACTGGGCTGCACTCAGGCGCTGCGCCAGGTCGCGATCGAATACTCGCCTGCCCTGTCGGAGTACCCAGTTGCGGAGGGGGGCCAGCGCTGTGTCGGCGCGCGCGTTGTACTCGATGCTGATTGCCGCGAGCTGGGAACGCTGTTCCGGTGTCAGCGAAAGCGAATCACTGAGCGCGGCGACCGCCACGGCCGGGTCGCGCTTCAGCTTCGCTACTGCCTGACGACGCTGTTCGTCGGTCAGCGGTCGTTCGTTGACCGGCTCGCGCAATCCAAGGCCCCGTGAGATCGGATTAGGCACCGGTCCACCAAAGGAGTATTCGAGGCCGAAGCGCAGTTGCGTCGGCGCAAACTTCCGGCGCGCGCTGCCAAAGTTGGTCGGCTGGCCGAACAGCTGGTTCACGCGGTACTTGAACTGATTCGTGTTCGGATCGAAGCCCGTGACGTAGAACAGCGTGGCGTTCGGGTTCGTGCTCAGCGGCGACTGGCCTAACGGCGTGTTCTCCAGGCCAAGGGCACGGACCAGCGCGCCGTTGGCGTTGGAAAGATCGAAGGTCAGCCGGAGGCGGTCGCTGTAGCTCCAGCCCGATGGCGGCGTGAGGCTGGCGTTGATATCGAAGCGGGCCTGCCATGGCGTCCGGCAGCTGTTGGCACCGGCCATCCTGCCACGCTGCGACAGGATGCACTTCCGGGCCGCCGAGGGAGCACTGGAGATGAGATCGTTCATCTGTCTGGCGAGCGACGTGTCACTCAACGCCGCCGGATCGGGAATGAACGCTCGGTCGTTTCCGGTGTTGCCGTCGCCGTTGATGTCCCCATTCACCAGCGGGGTGAGCGGGATCCCCGAATAGAGGTTCGTGGTCAGGCCGAAGTTGAATCCCCAGAACCGGCCGCCACTCGTCAGGCGGAACGTATGCTGCGGATTCGAGATCGGCACCCACTGCTTGACGTACGGATCGCCGATGGTACCGATGCGTGAGTTGCCGCGTGTTTCATTGCGACCGGCGTTCAACTGATAGGACAGGCTCAGCGCCAGTCGCCGGTTGAGCAGCGGGTTCGGCGGTGCAATCGAGGCCTGGAACTCGGCGCGGTAGCTGCGCAGGTCGGACAACAGGCTCGACACCGTCGCGAAGTCCGGCGAGCGGCGTGAGGCGCCTGACGAGATCGAGCCCGTCGAGGGGACGACCGCATTGACCGGCGCGAAGACGGGACGGCCCCCTTCACCGGTCAGGAAGAACTGCGGAATGCGATTGAGGTTGAGATCGACCGTGCTCTGGCCATTGACGTTGTACGAGAACCCACCGTTGATGGTCAGAATCCACTTGCCCGGCACGCGAATGCCGTCGATGCCCAGGCTGCTGCGCCACGACATCGGGGGTTCGAACCCGGGATCGAACACGCGAACGAGCGGCTTCGAGAGAGAGAAGGTGGTGCCGTTTGTGCCGTCGGCGCAGGACGAGGGTCCGACGGTCATGGTCCGCCAGTCCGGCACGGGAACCGCGTCACCGACGCAGGACAATGTCACCCGCGTGCCAGGCAGACCGGTCGACTCGACCAACTCGGCGACGGTGCCGGTACTCACGGTCCCTCGATAGGCGCCGACGGTTCCGGACACCGCAACACCCGGCAACGTGGTCGCACGCTGCATCGCGACGATCGACGACACCATGTCGGGCGACATCTGGCGGAGTGCGTTCGCCGACATTCCGCCTAACGTCGATGCTCCGCCCGCCGTCCCCTGCCCTCGCCGGCCGCGCGAGGCCCAGGAGAAGCCGATGCGCGGACTGACGCCGACGTCTTCCGGAATCCGGTCGGTCCGGACGCCGAACGTCTGGTCGACGGCCGGATTGTATTTCGGAACCGTGCCGGGATGCGCGAAGTCCAGGCGCAGTCCGCCCTGCAGCTGCCAGGCGTCCGACGCCTTCCACTCGTCGCCGATCCAGACGGAGGAGTTTCGGGAATTGGTGTTGCGCGGCGTGTTGGTGATGACCCGGTCGTACGACGCCGGCCGGTTGGCCAGCAGGTCCTCGATGGTCAGATACGTGTAGCTGCCGAGGAGCGGGCTGCCCGGGAAATAGAAGTAGTTGCTGCGATTGAAGCCGGCGCGACCGCCGATCTTCACCTTGTGCCTGCCGCTGGCTGGGAGCCACGAAAGCTCGTTCGTGGCCTCACCACCTCGGCTCTGCTCGTAGTAGTCGCCCTCGCCCCCACCGAACGTGAGTGACGACAGGCCGGTGCGGCCATCGGCAAACGCCGTTCCGACGCGCACCGAACCGCCCGGCAGGAGCGTGTAGGGATCCGAATCGTCGGAGTAGTAGTTGTAGCCGGCCGTGAACTCATTGAGCAATCCGCGCACGTAGTGCGTCGAGCGCAGGCCGAAGGAGTGCTGCACGACGGACAGTTCGTTCACCCGCGTCGGGAAGGAGACTTCCGACCCGTTGTTGCCGATATTCCGCTGCCAGCTCCCGTTATGCGACAGGCGGATGGAAGTGGTCGCGTTAGGCGCGAAGTCGAAGACTTCCGTCGTGCGGAGCTGCCGGTTGTGGGCCTCGTTCGGGGCAGCGGCGATCGACAGCGGAATGCCAAGGTCCACCAGCGCCGACGTGACGGCGGACACGGAGTCGAGGCTGATCCCACGCTGGGCCAGCAGTGCACCCCGGGGATTGAGCAGGGAGTACCAGTCCGCCGCGTTGTCCTCCGCCTGCCAGGAGATGTTGAAGCGGAGTTTCTGCTTGATGATCGGCCCGTTGACTGTGCCGCTGTGATTGATGGGCCGGTTCACGGGGCGGTTCCACGCCGGATCCTTCCACACCAGGCCTCGATTCGACGTTGCGAACCGGATACTACCGCCCAGAATGTCGGTCCCGCCGCGAAGCGTCTGTGAAACATTCCCGCCCGAGAATCCACCACGCGCCGGGTCAGCTGACGAAGTCACGATGCGCACGGACTGAACGGCGTCAGGCGGGAGCCCGCCACCCTGGCCACGCACCGAAACACCGTCCAGGGTGGTGACATTTCCCGTGGGTGCCGCACCGAGCACGGAGAACGTCGAGTCGTCGAGCGCCGAAATCCCTGGAATTGAAAGCAACAGTTCCATGAGACGGGACGGATCAGCCAGGAACAGTGAATCGGCGAGTGCGCCGGCACCCACTTCGCCAATGGCTGATCGTTCACCGACCATCGGCCCGGCGGTGACGACCACGCGCTCGAGCACCTGGGAGACGGACCGCAGGTACACGTTCGAGCCCAGCACGGGCGAAATTCCTACCCGTGAAAGCCGGAAAGACGCAGTCTGAAATCCAACGCGCCTAACGCCAACGAGATATTCCCCCTCGGCTTGTGGAAAGACCAGCGTGTAGGAGCCACGGGCGTCGGTTCGCGCGGTCTGGCTCATGCGACTGACCAGTCCCGTGACGCGAACTTCAGCCTGTGCGAGCGGAACGCTATCGGGACCGAAGACGCGACCCCTGATGATTTCCGTGGTGCTCTGAGCCTGCGCGTCCGTGAACGGGGAGATCAGCACGATCAGGCACGAGACGAAGCGTGCGAGGCGCCCAGGCCACCGATGCCCTTGCGAATTGAAAGGTGGGACGGAGCTCACGCGATAACCTGTTGAGGAACCGAGAGTTTGACACCCCTACGGAGTGGGGGGTTGGGGAGTTTTGGGACATAAGGCGCGGAACCTGAAGGGAAGGCGTAGAGCGCAGGGCCTGGAGGGTCCTGCGCCTTCTGCCTTACCAGAGCCGGTACGCCTCCATCCCCGCGAATGCCAGAAGCGGCGAGAACAGCAGCACGCCGATCGCGATCCCGATATGCTCAGCGACGAAATTGGCCCGTGGCGAAAGGTCGGGGTCGTCGTTTTCCTCGACAATCTCTTTTTGCGCCGCAATGCCGGTCCAGAGGAATGAGGCCAGGAACAGCGGGGCCGCCACGCGACCTAACCGATCGGCCAGCCCTGGCGTGAAGTAACTGGCAAAGAGAAACCCCAGAATCCCGATCGACACGACATCGGCGAGCACCCGCAGGCGGGAGTCACCGTGCCGCACGTCATCGATGACGGACCATGCCGCGAACCCAGCGATGAGCAGCAGGTAGAGAAAAGCCCAGATTGGCACCGTGCGTCGATTCCCCTGCCTGACGAAGATCAGCGCTGCGGTTCGACCAGCCTTCCGCACTTCATGACGGAGGCGACGTCGGGTGTGTTTCGCGGGAGGAGTGATAGCGCGCGCATGACCTGAAGCACTACGGCGCGCGCCATCCTCCTGTCAACGCTTCATCGGTACTGCCGATGGCCTCACCGGGCGTTCCCGGCATAGAAGATGCGCCAGATCCAGCCGGCACGGTCGTCCGACACATACAGCGAACCGTCGATGCCCTGCGTCACCGACACCGGGCGATGCGCAGCGCCGGTAGGCGTAAAATTCCCGCCAGCGAAACCGTCGGCAAAGGTTTCGAACTTTCCTCCCGGCCTGCCGGCAATCCACGGCGTGAACGTCACGATGTACCCCGGACCGGCCGGCTGTAACCGCGGATCGAACCGCGAGCCGTGCCAGGCGATGAACAGCCCGCCCTGATAACGGATGGGAAATTGCGACCCGGTATAGAACGTCATGCCTAACGGCGCCCAGTGCGCTGGATAGTCGGCGACGGGAAGCTCGCGGTCCGCGCAGAGCCCGACGATGTCGCCGTCACCGCCGTATTCGGGGGCGAGCACCTTCCGGTTCCTGACGCCGTCGTAATAGCAGTAGGGCCAGCCGTATTTCTTCCCCTGCTCGATGACGAACAGCTCCTCAGCCGGGAGCAGTGCGTCATCACGCTCATCGAACAAGGTTGACCAGTTATCGAAGAGTTGATCGCGGCCGTTCTGCGCGCCGTACAGCTTTCCGTCGGCGGGATTGATCGCGAGGGCATTCATATTCCGCAGCTCGGTGGCGAACCGTGTACCGCTTGCCTGTGTCTGGTCGGTCGTGGTGGCACTGAAGTGCCAGACACCGGCGCGCACCGGGAGCTCGGGACACGGATCGAGGCCCGGAGAGAAGTCGGTCCGATCGACTTCCTGGCACGAGTTACTGCCTGACGCGATGTTCACGAACATCCC
>Ga0079216_10000024_pt1 | contig 24333 bp, 20 predicted proteins | sample NCAS100_FD_77008 | JGI IMG/M metagenome (GOLD analysis project Ga0079216, IMG submission 77008) | Agricultural soil microbial communities from Utah to study Nitrogen management - NC AS100 | ecosystem: Environmental > Terrestrial > Soil > Agricultural land | place: USA: North Logan, Utah...
AATGCCTAAGACCAGGGCACTTCTGACCGTCTCAATACCATCTCCCGGCAAACAACGCTCGTCGCGCACGCCACAATCAAGATCGACGGTTCCGATAAACTCCTCGAAAGGCGGCGCCTGCATGATGATCTTGCCTTCGCAATCAGCAACGATGCTGGCGCCGTCGAAGATAATCCCGTCGTTGCCGCCGATCAGGTTTACGAAAACGATCGGCAGGTTGGCAGCTTTCGCGCGATGGGAAACCATCGAGCAACGCTGGCCCATCTTCCCTTTGTTGAAAGGTGATGCATTGATCGATATGAGCACTTCCGCGCCCATCTCGATTAGTTCGTCAGCCGGATCGTGCGGATAAAGCCGGTGTTTCCAGAACGTCTTGTCGTTCCAAAAGTCTTCACAAACCGCGACGCCAAGATTGCTGCCATTTACTTGGAAGAGCTGTCGTGTAGACGCTGGTTCAAAGTAACGCGGATCATCAAAGACGTCGTACTCAGGTAGTAGCGTTTTGTCGGCGAAACCGATCAACTTCCGATCGCGGATGATCGCTGCGGAGTTAAATAGCGGCCGTCCGCTACCCTTGTCAGTTGGTCTGACCGTGCCTACGACGGCTGTAATTCCGTCAGTAGCAGGAATAATCTGTTTAAGAGGTTCAAGGCTGTGAAGCGCCACGTCCCGGTCAAGAAACCAATCCAACGATGTATAGCCCTGGATACTGGTTTCGGGTAAGACGACCAGATCCGACTTATCGCGCTTGCCCTGTTCGATCGCGCGCAGGATGCCGGCGACGTTGTGTTCGTAGTCGCCGTTGATCGTGTTGATTTGGCCAATGGTTACTTTCATGGATTTGGCCTTAGGCCTTTGGTCTTGGGTCTTTCACGTTGAACGACCACGCGCAGTTTTTTGTTTTTCGTCCGCGCAATTCCGTTGGTGTCGCTATTTTGCCACAGTACCGCGAGACTTGGGACCTGAGGCCTATTACTGAGAACTGAGACTTAAGATTCGAGACTTGGACTTGGAGTTTGAGATTGAGAAATTGAGGCTAATCGAGACGTGAGACCTTAGAATTAAGACCTGAAACCTAGAACCTTGAGACTCTGGGACTTGGGACTTGAGACTTGAGACAAAGGGACGTTATATTGTTTGCCGTACGCGGAGGGGTCGCATAATGGTAGTGCAGCGGTCTTGAAAACCGCCGGCCGAAAGGCTATGCAGGTTCGAGTCCTGTCCCCTCCGCCAGATCCTCTTTGCCTCACCAAGCGTTCTCTCAAACCGCACTTCATTCTGTTAATCGACTTATCTGACTACTGCCTCGGCGGGATACAGACGTAAAGAGTAGGCTCATCGGAGCTAGCCCGAAGTATTGGCGGGTTGACCCCGAGTCGCCGTGTCCGCGCGTCTCCGTGTCCCGATCTCTTCCCGTTTCCTTCCCTCAGAGGTCGAACAGTTCTTTTGTTTTGAGGATTACACATCGCGCCCCCAGGTTTTCGACTTTATTGACCAGGTCTCCGGTTCCACCTGGTCCATCGCCGCCGGCACCATCCCAGAGGGCGATCAAGGTGATGTTCGGATCGCCAGTCTTTGGATCGCAGCCTTCATTTAGCGCGTTGAAGAGCATCCAGAGGTTATTGCGCTGCCAGATAGTGTAGTTGGGTTTGGAACGCAGCCACGCCGGTAGATAGTCCTGGTCGTCGTCAACGTCAACAGCGTTGCTCAATACACGGACGGCCTTCTGTTCAGCATGCTTATTGAAGATGGTCCAAAAGCGATTCTTCCAGTCCTCTCCACCTTTCGCCACGGACGCTTTGACGTAGTCTCGCTCGGGAATGGCGAGATAAAGCCGCGTCGGTATGCCGAGTTCGGCACAGATCTCGACGAAGAGGATGTCGCCGCCGCTTGCTCCACCCGCATACCCGGAGGCGACGCCCGCGCCCGTTTCCATCTCCTTGACGACCGCCTCTTTGATCTTTTGCCGAGCGACGTTTTCTTTCGCCGCAGGAAAGCGCGGGTCCTTGCGATCCGGCGCGTCTATCATGTGGCCGGCAAATAGAAGTACTTTTTTTCGCTTCTGTGGCGCAGTCTGCTTGTCGTCCTGATGCTCGCCAACTACCTTTTTCACTTCCGCAAAGTTGCCCCCGAGAACGCCCAGCTCCTGATAGATTGCTAATTGATTTCGCACCGAGTCGCACGCGAAGTCCGGCGCCCCGGCAAGCGCATCGCGATAAGCAGCAGCTACTCGGGCCGGCCGCTTCGAAGTAATGAACAGCAGATCGGCGCCGCTGATTTCGGCCCAAATGTCCTTTTTGCCCTCACGGTTCAAACGGCTTCGTGTCGCTTCCAGGGAAAGACTAACGGCGGCTGCTAATCTGACCGACTGTTCCTTTTGCGAAGTGAGGGTTCCATCGGCTTCCTCGTCCGTGTCAAACATCCCACTCCACGACCCGGGAAGGGCTACGGCAAGTTCGTTCATTATTGAAAGCATCGCCAGCGCGTTTAGCCCGGAATAAAAGTGGTTAAGATCCTCGTTGAATGCTCGCTCGTAATTCTCAAAAGAGTCGCGCAGGGCGGGAGACTCGAGCGCCTTCGTGGAACGCGTTTCCGGTGACTCACCCTTCCACTCGCTCCGCCAACGCGCCTTCGCGTTACGACCCAGCAGTGCGTAGACTTCCGCGCGCTGATCATTCTTGATTGCTGGGTTCTTAAGAGCGCGCTCCAGCGCCTGGGTCGAGCGCGTCAGGTCGCCAAGCCTCTCGTAGACGGTGCCAAGGCGTATGTTCGCCTCAAGGTCCTGCGGCTCGAGTTTGCGAACTTGCTCCCAGGTCTCCCGCGCGCCGGCGAGTGCCTTGAGATCAAACTGCGCAGTCCCGACGGTGCGCCAGCCTCTGACTTCCCACTCAGAGTCCTTAACCTCGTACGACAGAAGGGCAAGGTCACCTGGCTGTTTGTTTGCAGAGGCCAAGGTAACCTCCTCACCGAAGTCCTGCGGCACAGGGTTAAAAAGCGAAGGGTCCGGCTCGGTTAAGTTGGGTAACGATGTGAAGACGGGACTGTCTTTCGCGGTATAGTCTTTCTCAATCTCCGCTTTCACGCTCCGCAGGGAGGTGATTAGGGCTGGTAGACTTGCCGCCGGGTCTTGCTTGTCATAGGTGAAATAACGGTCGGTTTGCAGGTCGAAGGGGAAAGAATCAGCGTCCGAGCGTAGCATGAATGTGCCGTGGTCGCGCAAAGCATGACGAATGCCGAGCTCGTAAAAAACATTGGCATTGTGGATAGAAAGGTCGGCGACAACGAGATCGGCCGTCAGCAGGCGGCGAAACATGTCTGTGCGGATGTTGCCTGACTTGACGATGTCGAGCGTCTCACGCCCCTCCGCTCCGACAGCATCAAGCGCCGGCCCGATGAGCACGCGCGAGACTTCGTCGAAGTCGATCTCATTGTCCTTGAGATCTTTTTTCTTGCCGAATGGACGAATGATAAATGCTCGCATCTTCACCCCTCGCGCCGTTGCGCCTTGAATTGTAAGGAACCTGCTTTGCCGAGCGGCACTGCCAAGCCTCATTAAGAGTATCGATAAGTGGGGATAACGGACGTGGGAAGTGGCGAAAGCTCACTCGGTGTTCTGTGTACCGTCTTCGTAATGAAGCTTGAGATGATGACTGAGTTTGTAAGATTGCCCGTCCTTAGTCCGAACTTTCGCGTGGATCGGGAAGACTCCCCACCCACCCGTCTCCAATCTAAACTTCTCAGATCGGTCACGGCTCTTCCGCACCGGATTGGGAAAGCTCGGATGGAGAATCCATTCAACATACTCAACCTCGTTAAGTGCCTCATCGCTTCCCTCGATCCAAACGGCCCACTTCCACCATTTGTTTCCTTCGTACTTTTCCGACTGTCGAATCTCGTACTGTGTAGACATGGCTTCCTCTAAATTAAATTTTAACTGTGACGGCATCCGCGGATGCCCATCCAGAATTGAATCTTGCCTGGCCGTTTAGAACTCCCTCAATCTCCACATAATCCTTCCGGGGCACATCTGAAACGTTTAGATAGAACCCATAGTTAACAACTTCCAACCGGCCGGTTTGCTGACCCGATTCTATTCCGGTGGTACTGTCCTGCGTCCGGTACCGGATTTGGAAATTCTGGTCCACTCGCCAGCGCAACAAGTCTCGTCGTAAGTCATCGTCCTCTGGTTCGAGCTTAATTCTACGCATGTTTCTTCTACCAAGGGCGCGAACTAAGTCCGACACACAAGCGAGGCGATCATTCTGGCGAAGCACGATGTACTGAATGTTTCCGAGGATTGCATCCGGAACTCTGACATTCTCTTCCCTGATCGGAATGATTGGTTTCTTTAGCCCAACCGCATAAACCAGTTCATTCTGCACCCAAAGATGCGAGTTAAAATCTCCGGTACTTGTGGAGTCGCGAATCGTCAAAAATCCGATGACAGCATCCGATTGTTCGATGAGAGACTTAACTCCATCTTGTAAGATTTCTCCACGCAGGTCTTTCCCATCGACAACAACAAAGCCCATGTTCTGCAGAATGGGAAAGACTTGAGATTCAATCCAACTATCACGCTCGTTGTATCCGAAACCAACAAACACTCGCATAAGCTTGCTCCTAAATTAATAGTCCGGCGCGAACGCGCGGCCGACCCTTTAAACACTCCAGGACTTCGTCGAATCGTAGTTTGCCTTATCCGCTTTAACCGAAATGTGGACGTGCTTGTCGTGCGGGTTGCTGCCTGTGTACGCAAGCCAGGTCCAGGGTGCCTTCCCGTTCTTGATGTAGGAGCGCGCAATCCTGCTGTTCCAGATTATGTATTTAATACGAGGGTCCTTATTGGCGTGAATTGCGTCAGCAATTTTCTGAGCATCGCAACCATGAGTCACATCGTGCGTGATGTCCATTGCTGTGACTACGCCCACGGGGCCGTCGACAATCCACGGATTATGGTCCGAATCCCTACTCTGGTGTGCAGGATCACCGATAGTACCGTCGCTAGCTTTGCTGCGAGTTGGGAACATTGCGTTCACTTGCTCGCGTAGCAAGAGTAAGCTTTTCGCCACTCGCCAGGGTCTGGCGGCTTCAAACCCTTCGCCATGCTTTTTGACCTCCGTTTCGGCTTCTGCGTCGTCGCCGCTTTGGGAAGCTCTTTCTTCTTTGGGTATCTCATTAGCCTCGTAAACCGGAGACTTAATTTTGCGTTGCTGTTTAGCTGGATCGGTCATGGCTCTTCCTCAGTTGTTCTATTTTCCCTTAGCATCCGCTTGCCCAGTGCCATGCGGCAGGCCCGCGGCCATCATACAATCTCACGTTCGTAAGCGCGGCTTCCATCTGGCATCTGAACGATCTCGTTAATACGATTGCCATCAAGCTCTAAGGTCATGTAGCCGTTTGGGCCGTACTCTTTCTCATGATCCTTCACATAAGGATTCGGGCCTTCCAGGATCATGCCGCCTGGCACCATGTTCTTCATGCCCACCGTTCGCCAGACGGAACCTTGTTGTCCAGGGGCGGACACCGTTCCCGCGTTGTTTTTGTCTGTGAAGTAGGGATAGCCGCTGTGACCAACGCAACGTCCGTAGATACCAAACTGGGGATGACGATCGTAGAGCATGCAACGATGTTCATGTCCCCAATACCAACCGTAGATTTTCTTGTTAGTGAGTAAATCACCGAGGGCCGATTGCATTTTGGACTTCGGTGTTTCCATCCAGGAGAAGAGTTGGTGGTGCGAGAAGAGAACAACCTTGCGGTCACCGGCATTTGCGATCAAACCCTTCAACCACCCGACCTGATCGTTAACTAGTTCCCATTCCTTGTAAGCGCTGTCGAGTCCAACCAGAAGCCAGTGATCATTTTGCAGAGCGAAATAACTGGCGGGCTGATTAAATGCCGTTAGTGTGCGATCGAAGTAAGCATAGCCGCCGGTGTACATCTCGTGATTGGAGTTGCACGCGCGATTGATGGCGTTCGGTTTCTTGGGCCAGAGACCGAGAAAGCGATCATTTATTTCTTTGTCAGTGCCGGAATAATAGACGTCGCCAAGGTGCAAGAGTAAGCCGTAGTCGTTCGCATCCTTTTCAATGCTTTGCGCACAGGCCGGAGCTCCGTAGAGTCCCGTTCCCCAATCACCGAGGATGGCAACTCGTAAAGTATTCGGTATGGGATCGGGAGTAGACGGTGCAGTTTGCCAGTCATGTGGATCCCAGCCTTTGACCCACGTCAAAAGACTTCGCGCCCAGCCCAGCAGATCCCTCTCATCAAACTTAGCTTCCAGGCCTTGTTTGCCGGGCTCAACCTGTCCTGAAAGCAGAGCATTTTCCGCCAGCTGACTTTGAAGCAGCGAGGTGAATCGATCATCTGGAGAAGCGAGCACTCCGCTGTGTCGTTGTTCTGCCTCCAGTATCTTGAGGGCGCGAACGAGATTCTCATTCAGAGCCGCTGCTTCCTCGTCAGTGGCCATGGGCTCATTGGATTCGAAAGCTTCATAGCCTTTCGGCGCCGGCTTTTTTGGGGCTTCCAGAAGAGCGTCGGGTTGTTTACTAAGAGCATTCTGGACTGCGTTGTTCAACTGCTCGTAACTAACAATAATAGTTTCGTTTGCCATGATGGTTGTTCTCCTGGGAGTCGGTTCATCTTTAACTGAATTTGGGACCAGGTTCTAACTGGTTGGAGACGTGGTTGCGGCCTTCGCTTTTCTTGTTTCTTTTTGCAGGGCCAGGATCGCAGTCGCTTCGTTAGCCTGGTACGTTCCCTCTCCGTCGAGACGCTTCATTTCCTCGGTTCCTTTGTGGTGTAGGCCGACAACTCTCCAATCATTTTGCTCAAAGACAGGACTGCCTGAACTGCCGGGTTCTGTAGGCGTTCGGTAATGAAGCCAGCTGTCATTGCACGCAACCAGGTTGTTGTCTTGTAAAGAAAGTTCGAGGTCACGACCGGCCGGGTGCCCAATGATGTACATTCGTGGCGCCGGCTTGCCCATCGCCATCGCGTCTTCAGAAAGTTCCAGAGGCGGTGCCTTCGGCTCAGTTTTAAGTTTGAGGAATGTAGCGTCAAGATCCAGGTAGGAGCTATACCAGCGGACTGACTTTTCTACCTCGATAACTTCGCCCATCGCCTGAAAATTGACCACGCAGTCGACGGGTCGGATAGCGAGTGCATTCGGTGAAGGACTGATAACGTGATTGTTGGTTAGCAGTAAGACACCGCTGTCGCCCGTGAAAAAGTCGCTCGCCCTAACCAGCCAGCCTGTGCCATGACCCTTCCTGTTGCGTTTTTCTATCCGGGCAACAGAATTGCACTGATCCAGTCCTTTCTTATACCAAAAGAGCGTGACCATCCTGTCTTCACCAAAGATGGCCTCATACCCTTTCATCTCGTCAATGGCCTGGCCCACGGCATTGGCCTCATGCTTTAAGGTGCTGGTGTCGCAACTTGTGAAGCTGCCCTCTTTTCGAAGATGACCCGACTTGAGGATAGGCAGCAGCAGGTTGCCTGGCGGTTCAGTATCCTTGAGTTGCCAGACCTCCTGAAATTGTCTGAGCGTACTCGCAATCTCGAACGCGTCCGCAGGTGTGTTGTCTATATACCTTAGTGCCGTGTCAGCAGCATCCTGATACTGTCCGAGCGCGACGAAAGCTTCCATCCTGGTAGCAACATCCCAAGCCGGAAGCGGTTCAGTCGCCTCCGCTTCATTAGTTGCGATCGTCGCTAATACCTCTCGGGCCACTTCCGCCGAGTTCGGCAGTCCCGTGAGCGGCAGATTGTCGGCTTTCGCTCTCGCTGCGAGCGCTACCACGTTGATTCCATGCCAAAGATTTTTTTGGGGATTGAGGCGATAAACGAATAGATACTCATTTAACGCGCGCTCGAGGTGGGTGCGATTGACCTGCGATTGAGGATCCTTGTTATTGACGTAGATTTGTTTGTAAATCCGCCCAAGTAAGCCCCGCGCTTCCAACTCCTCAGCCTTGATTCCTTGCGGTTCGTGAATGATTGATTGCAAGACCGTCTCAGCCGCGGTCAGGGTTCCTTGATCAATGAGAGCTTGAGCGTACTGGCGGCGAACCTGTTGCGAGCGCACACCCGACTGAATCAAGGCTTCCGCAACTTGCGTCATCAAGCGGAAACGCCGCTTCCGTCGTAGGGAGTACATGAAGATCCTGGCGGAGGCCTCGGGAAGCTGATCCGGGTCAGTCCTAATTCGTTCTATGATCTCCGCGCAAACGTCCTCTACCTTCGGCCAATTAAACTCTTCCAGCGCCCGGTTCAACCTGGACTCATACTGAGCGACATCGTTCCAAGGCATCTCTCACCTCCTGAGCATTGGCTGCGAGCGCAACCATTTCACTTATAAATATGAAATTCGCCAATCGCGACAATTATTTAATCTCGGCTACTTTGTTAATACTAACTTCTATCAGGGAATCCGAGCCCTTATGCTTCGAGAGACAGACACGACCGGGGTTGCTGTTCATATTGTTGCAGCCCGTGCAAAGTATCTAAGCAGTGGCCTAGCTAAGAGCTTGGCAAAGCAGAATAAAGGGCCGTTAGAGGAACCCTCTGGGACAGTTGAGCACAGAGCTTTTATGCCATTCACGACGGTAAGTCAATAAAAACTCAAGGAGCATCTGGACGGCAACTTACGAGCAGACGTACAACTCCGGGCCTGGTTCTAATGTGGTGATGCTGGCCGCTTCCGCCGTTAACTCAGGCAACTGGAATTCCGAGACAACGGAATCCTTTGAAAGCCTGGCGGTGCTGATCTATATTGGTCGCGCCAAGTGACAGGTAGGTTCAATACCGCTGCGGTCTCAGAAAATGATCGCTCGCCAAAAGCTGCAGCTTCGAGTGCTGAACCTTTACCAACTAGTTTTTCCTCGCCAACACATGCTTAGTCACCCCCTGTTCTCAAAGAGGACTTCAATTAAGTCCGCTCAGTAGAACTCACAACACTTCGACCGCTCAAAAATAGGAGAATCCTCATGGCATCGCCGCTCCCCAATATCCAACATGTAATCCTTTTAATGTTTGAGAACCGATCTTTCGATAATGTGCTCGGAGCTTTTTATCCCTCCAGCCCAGACGGCGGCGGGGTGCCCGGCAACTGGTCTAATCCCTGGGCCTTTCATCCGCCGGTCGCCCCCTGGCAAGGCCCGGCTGGAGGCGCTACTCAAAACATTCCTTATCCCGATCCGCAGGAAAGTAATGTGCACATGGCGGATCAGATCAACACCACGCCACCCATGATGGGATTCGTTAACGACTATGAGACGGTCGAGAACGCAAAGCCACCGGACATCATGCAATACTTTGTCGCGCAAAACGTGCCGGTGACGCAGGCACTGGCCAGCACTTATGCAGTGAGCGACCAATACTTCGCGTCGGGTCCCGTGCAAACCTGGCCCAACCGTTTGTTTTCCCTTTGCGGCACACCATGCTTCGACGCGAAAACCAAAACCGCTTATGTCAATAACCACAACTATCCCGACTACCCGTTCATAATTGGCCAGCTGGATCAGTTATCAATCTTCGAACAATTAGACCAGGCAGGGCATTCGTGGAAAATCTACTACGACGACGAAGTTCCGGTTGCCGCGGTCATTAGATATGTTAACGATCATTGGGATCACATTTGGGATGGGGGAAACGTTTGGCCCTTTGAGTCGCATCCCGATATTTTCCACGGCACTTTTTTCGACGACGTAGCTAAAGGATCCTTACCTGCATTCAGCCTCATCGAACCGCGTTATCAAATGCTCAGCTTCCGCGGTGAGATTGCGCCCAACAGCAACCACCCCGGCGATAGCCTGCCCGTCGGCAAATCCGGAATACCAATCAACGTATCTTGTGGCGAACAGATGCTGGCCAAAGTGTTTCAGGCCCTTGCCGCAAACCCGGCGCTATTCGCCACAACTCTTCTGGTTGTTACTTACGACGAGCATGGCGGACTCTTTGATCACGTCACTCCACCGACAGCCACGTCGCCGTTTTTACCAGGAACAGTGACAGGTTTTGACTACAGCTGTTATGGCGTTCGGGTTCCGGCATTGTTTATCAATCCGTTCGTGAAGCCTGGCATCTTTCGACCGCCAAGCACCTCGCCTCCTTTTGATCACACTTCACTGCTCGCCACGCTCAAAGCTCAATTCAGCCTGTCCGGGTCACTATCGCCCCGGGTTGACTCAGCGCCGACCCTGGCTGGACTTATCAATGCCACGCAGCCCGGGATCAAAACGCCAACCATTCCGATTCCCGACTGCAACTGGGACAGCTCAACACTACAGCGCGGTCACGCTCATCCAATGATCCAAACCGCGCTCTTAAATGCAGCGAGGAGAAAAATCAGGGCAGTTCAGAGTAGCTGAATAATCACCGTAATTTTTCGGAAGCAATGAGCGTCGCGCACACTTCGTCGTAGGAGGTTCTAATGGGCACTTACAACGCTGATCTCACTCTCACACCGCCGCTAAGCGCCGGTTTGTTTATCAACACTGAAACTCCGGGTAACGTTGCCGTGTGCTTGAGCGGCGGCGGCTCGCGGGCGATGACCTCAGGCATGGGGCAACTTCTCGCGCTTGAAACCCTTCAAGCCGGAAATGCCAGCCTCTTGTCGCAGACGAAAATGATCTCGAGCGTTTCAGGTGGCTCCTGGGTGAGTGTTCCTTTTACGTTCCTGACTCCAGGCACGAGCGACACGGCGTTCCTGGGCGGATCCTATGTAGATCCTGATTCTTTGACAGTGGATGGGCTCGCGACGCTCGATGCGAGTTGCGTCGCCTCCGAAATAACCAGCGGTTTCACGCTCGTCGACCTGGCAGCAAAAGCCTTCATTCTTTACAAACTGGGTATTCCCGCCGACATGTTGTGGCAGGTACTCATCGGCATCACATTCCTGCTTCGCTATGAGCTTTTCATTCCGGCAAACGGCTTGCCGTCTTCCTACTTCGCCTATGACCAGAGCGCCGTCACTGCAATCCAGAAGGCGAACGCCGGTACCTCGCTGGCGACAGAGGCCGCCAACGTCGTTGCTCAGCTGAGTGGCCAGTCGCGCCCATACTACTTGTGCAACATGTCCATGAGCGTGCCTGATCCAACGTCGCCGACGAAGCAGGATCCGATTCTGCTGCCGGTGCAAAGCACGCCGTTCTTCACAGGGATTGTTAGTTCGCCCGGCATTAACGACGTTAACGGTCGCGCCGTGGGCGGCGGTGGCGTGACTTCCTTCGCCTTCGACTCGGCTCCGACAGCAATTAACGGCAGCGCAGTTTCGGTGGAGCAGTCGCGGCAATGGTCCCTCGTGGACATTATCGGAACTAGCAGCGCCGCTTTTGCCGCCGAGTTGATCTCGATCTTCGGCGACATGGCGGCGAACCCGCCACGCTTCGCCGCGGCCCTGAGCTCGAACCGCAACGAAATCCTGCGCGACGTGACTAATCTCGGACTCGATCCCAGTCGGGCCGCAACGATCATCGACGACGCCGTCGCGGCAGTAGCCCGAGGTGATATTCAGGCGCACCTGGCGAACTTCAGTTTCGATCCCACGGCGATCGTGCCGTCGTATCAATACTGGTCGCCAAGCGATGTAACCGGCGGTGAAACGGTGCTTCCCTCGCCCTTTGCCGATGGCGGGAGCCTGGACAACACCGGCGTGGCCTCCGCCCTGGCATATTCAGACATCGAAAATGTGATTGCCTTCGTCAACTCAGTCACGCCTATCTCGCCAGGGGTAAGTAATTTCTTTATTGTGGACGACATGATCCCGCCGTTGTTCGGGTATCAGCCATACGATAAGAAGGTTGGCTACCACCTCTACACTCAGCCGCTGCTCTCTGAAAATAACGCCGGGTTCGCAAACAATCAGATCTTCCCGAGCGATCAGTTCGAACTCCTGTGCCAGCAGCTCTGGGCGGCCAGCGGAGGCGGTACATACCTCAACACCCCGATTTACACGCAGTCGCTCACCACGGTCGAGAACTGCTGGTTCGGCGTTGCCGGGAACAGGAGCGTTAATGTCCTGTGGGTATACCTGGAAAATACGGTGGCGTGGTCCAAAGAGCTGTCGAGCGCAGTCTCGCTGATTGAAAGCGAGCTCGTCAGTACCGTGAAATTTCCGCACTACAATACGTTTTCTAAAACCGAACTTACGCCCACCGAAATCCAGCTGCTCGCTAACCTCACGGCGTGGACGGTGATGAGCAACGCTGCGGCGTTCCAGGCGATGTATAAATAGTTGAGGGATCCATCGCCTAACACTTCGGCAAAATAAACGGGGTGGCAACTAAGTGCCACCCCGAACCTTGTCCTGTCCTGGGCCCAGCTACCCTACTTCCAGCACTGACAAAATATTGCCAGCGGGATCCTTGAACCAGGCGATTTTTGGCCCTGGACCACGAGCAATACCGCGATCGTCTGTCTTGAGATCAGGTAGGTCGTAGTATTCCAGACGCAGTCCCAGTTTGCCGATTTCCTCGACCGCCTGCTCCACGCTTTGCACTGAAAAATTCAGGACCGTGAATGAAGCCGGTTCGTGGTTCGGCTTGGGATATATGAATACCGTGCTCCCCGGAAGGTGGAGCTCTAAGCCCTCCGGCGTTTCTGCAACATCAAGTCCAAGCGTTTGTCCGTAAAACTCCTTTGCTTGCTTCAGGTCGTTTACCGAAAAACTCGAAAACGCTTCGGCTTCTTTAAACATGCTCGAGGCCTGCTTCTTACTCGCCCTCTGTGCCCCTTGTGATGCCATCGCTATCTCCTTTCAATCGCCGGGTGAAACGTTTGTTGACTCATCTGATGACCTTGCACAGACAACGTCTCACAAGATCTCGGCTTGTCGTGGTTGATTGACGAGTGCTGTCTTTCGCTGCCTATTAGAAGCCACTATGTCTTTCGATCGCGTCGCGATTATTCGGTTTTCTTATTACGATTTAGTGGCATCCCCAGATGTGTACGGGAACCATATAAACGCCAAAGACGCTAAGGGTAGACCAAGTACGCCAAGTAAAAGAAAGAGATGGAGCCTATGTCACAGAACGCTTCACGGCTTTGATAGGGCTCTATGAACATCGGTCCTTTAGTGCACCGGGGAACTCCGAGCTAGACAATCTCACCTCGGTGGCCTATAAGGCGGCTTGCATTCTCTTAACGGAAACGCGCTTATGATGCTTTTGATGATGTTCAATAAGTTCTGGACCGCAACTCTCTTCCTGCAAGACACTTCAAGTGTGGTCCAACGAATTTGGCGCTTCATCACTTACCGATTTGTCGATTCGGAGAACCTGAAGGTCTCCCTCGCCAGACTAGCAGCGGGAATCCTGCTATTAATCTTGGCGTTATACCTTTCGGGAAGAATCAGTTCGTTCATCGAACGACGCATTGCCAAAGGCCAACACCTCGATCCCGGTCTCCGCTACACTATCGCGCGCCTGTTCAGGTACCTGCTGGTAACTTTCGGAGTGCTGTTTGTCCTACAGCAGGCTTTCGATCTGGATTTGACCTCGCTTGCAGTAATCTTCACCGCACTTTCGGTCGGCATCGGCTTCGGCCTGCAATACATCGCTGCTGACATCGCGTCCGGATTCATTCTCCTTTTCGAGCGGCCAATTCGCATCGGCGACCGGATCACGATCGGTGAAGATGAAGGCGACGTGCAAAGCATTAACCTGCGCACGACCGTTGTCACCACCAACGACCGGATTTCGATCATCGTGCCGAACTCACGTTTGGTTAGCCAGCGAGTCATCAACTGGTCTTACGGCGATCCGCGTGCCCGGATCTCGATTCCGGTAGGCGTCGCGTACCACGCCGACATCGATCTGGTAACCGAAACCTTGATTCTTGCAGCCGAGGGCATCGAGAACGTGCTGACGGATCCGGCGCCGAAGGTTCAGTTTCTAAAGTTTGGCGACTACTCACTCGACTTTCGCTTGCTGGTATGGACCCGGCAACCTCGCCGCCATCCTCAAATCAAGAGCGACATCAATTATCGAATCGAAAAGTTGTTCCGCGAACGCGGAATCGAGATTCCTTATCCCGTGCAGGATCTGCGCCTCACGGGTTTGTCGCTGCCCGCCGATCGTAGTGGCGATGATTTGATCACCGACGATAGGAGCAAGTAGGGGACGGGTGACCGGTATCGAGTGCGCGTCTCGGGTCTCAAGTCCCAACCCTCAGGTTGCAGGTTTTCTCAAGTCTCAAGTCAAAACATTTCACCGCCAAGACGCAAAGACGCAAGAGAAAGGCTTTTGACAGTTAGATTGAGCATGTCGGCTTTGGGCCGTTTCACAAACCCCCGCAGTTGAAACGGTGGATCCATGCCAATCATTCTTTGCGCCTTTGTGTCTTGGCGTCTTGGCGGTGAAATGTTTTGACGTGAGACCTTGAGACCCGAGACTTGGGACCTGATACCCGCCTCCCGCCCACCCAGCAGAAAGTTGCCGCACTCCAAAGAACTGGGTTAGGCTAGCGTCAACTGAGTGAGCGTTCATTCAGCAAATTGAATGATCGGATCATTGAATCATCGGATCATTTAATCATTGAGCTAGTGGGTAATCATTGAGTCAAATGATCCGATGATCCGATGATTCAATAACTCAATGGCTCAATGACTCAATCGTCAATTCAAAGATGAGTTCCACACGTTCCCTCAATGCCGCTCGTCCCATCGTCGCTGATAAGCGGCAGGCAATCCTGCGTGCTGCGATTAGCGTCTTTGCTAACAACGGTTATTTCAACTCTAAAGTGGCCGACATCGCGCGCGAAGCGGGCGTTGCCGACGGCACCGTCTATCTCTATTTCAAGAGCAAAGAAGAAATCCTTCATTCAATCTTTGACCGCAACATGGAGGAAGGGATCGCCGAAGGTCGCAAGTTACTGCAAAACATCGCGGACCCGCGCGAAAAGCTGCGGCGTATCGCCGTACTTCATCTGGAACGGTTAGGCGCCGATCGTGATCTCGCCGTGGTCTTTCAGGTTGAGCTGCGCGGCTCGACCAAGTTTATGAAGGAATTTTCCGCCGCCGGCCTCGCTGAATACCTCCATCTGATTGTTGCGACCATCGAAGAAGGTCAAAGCTCCGGCCTCTTTCGGCCCGAGCTAAACGCCAAAGTGATGGCGAAAATTTTGTTTGGCGCTCTCGATGAGATGGCGACTAACTGGATTCTTTCGCCGCGCAAGTACAAGCTGACGCCTATGGCCGATCAAGTTCTCGACATTTTTCTCAATGGAGTGAGTGCGAGGTGAAAACTATCCCGCCGATCATTGAGAATGATTCCGTTTCTGCCGCGACGACGATTCGGGAGTTTCAACCTGGAGAGCCGACTACTTTGGTCGAAGTGTTTGAGCACGTCGCGCGTGACCATAAACGTGCCGACACCCTTAACTACAAACGCGACGGACAATGGTTGTCGATTTCGTCAGATGAACTACTAAAGCGAGCGCGGGAAATAGCCGCAGGCCTCGCTGCCCTGGGAATCAAGCGCGGAGATCGTTTAGCAATCCTTGCGGAGAGCAGGCCGGAGTGGACTCTGCTCGATGCCGGGTGCATTTTCGCCGGGGTGATTGACGTGCCCATCTATCCCACGCTCATGCCGCCGCAAGTGCGCTACATCATCAAGGATTCCGGCGCTCGCGCCCTGGCCGTCTCCAGCCGCGAAAAATTCAATCAGGTGAAGGAAGTCTTGCAGGACTGCGAAGCGCTGGAGCACGTGATCTTCCTTGACAGTGCTGGGCCTGCTGATTCCTCGGGTATTACGCTCGAACAACTTCAGGAGCGCGGTCGCACGCTTATCTCTGAGACGCCGGAACTGATTGAAGGGCTGGCGCGCGGCGCGCACGCTTACGATCTCGCTACCATCCTTTACACTTCGGGAACGACTGGTGAACCCAAAGGCGTGATGCTTACGCACGCTAACCTTGTTTCCAACTTAATCGATTCTTCCGGACATCTCTCGTTCGACAAAGACGACATTGCGCTTTCCGTGTTACCGCTTTCGCACATTTTCGAGCGCCAGGCGATGTACATGTACCTGTATCAGGGGATGGCAGTTTATTACGCTGAGTCGCTGGACACGATTGGCCCGAATTTGCGCGAGGTGCGACCCACGATTTTGGTTGGCGTGCCGCGGATCTTCGAGAAGATTTACGCGCGTATTAAGGAACGCGTGGCGGAAAAAGGAAAAGCCAACCTCAGCATGTTGCTCTGGGCCGTCGCCGTGGCCAAGGAATATGCGCATCACCAGGTGGAAAAAAAACCGGTGGGCCGCTGGCTTGCACTGCGGCATCGCCTGGCGACCAAACTCGTATTCTCGAAATGGCGCGCCGCGTTTGGCGGGCGAATCCGTCTTCTGGTTTCCGGCGGGGCAGCATTGCCGGAAGAGTTGGGTTACATCTATCTCGGCGCCGGCATACCAATCATTCAAGGCTATGGCTTAACTGAAACTTCACCCGTGATCACGACGGGCATCCTGGAAGACAATCGCGTCGGCACGGTGGGCAAGCCCATTAACCACGTCGAAATTCGAATCGCGCCAGACGGCGAAATTGAAAGTCGCGGACCGAACGTGATGCGCGGTTACTACAATAAACCTGCCGAAACGCAGGCTGTCTTCACTCCTGATGGTTGGTTCCGAACCGGTGACATTGGAAAGATCGACGCTGATGGATTTCTCAGCATCACCGATCGGAAGAAGGAACTGTTCAAGACCTCTGGCGGTAAATACATTGCGCCACAACCACTCGAGCAGTTGATCAAAGGTTCACGGTTTGTGAATCAGGTGGTACTGATTGGCAACGGGCGCAAGTTTCCCGCTGCCTTGATTGTGCCTAACTGGGAGCAGATTGAGTCGTATGCGCGACTGAAGGGGTTGAAAGAAACCAGCCGCGCGGAACTGCGTTGCAGCCCGCGCATCATTGATTTGTTCGAGCGCCAGATCGCCGAACTCACACCCGACCTGGCGCAATATGAACGGGTCAAGAAGGTCGCTCTTCTCGAAAACGAATTCACAATTGACGGCGGCGAACTCACGCCGACACTAAAAGTTAAGCGGCGCGTAATTGACGAGAAGTACCGTGAGGTAATTGATGAGCTGTATCGCGATGAGCAAGCCCAGGCTTAAGTCCGCGACTGTTAAGTTATCAGACGCAAAAAACTTCGGGATATCTTAGTCATCGACCCTTCATCGGATTTTATAAGTTTTCTGAGTTCAATTGCGTCTTGGCCTCTCCGGCTTCGAGGTTATTGACCGGCTATCGCTCCGAGGATTCTTTGCCCCGCGACGCGGGCGGCATTCTTAAGACGGTCTTCCGCCGCGGCCGAACCGCTACGACGACCAATGATGTCTCTCAGTCCTGCTTGCTGGTAAACCGAGCCGGAAGTTACTCTTTTGGCTGTACGCGCGGCGAAGACTTCAAACTCAATGTAAACCGTGGAGAGGCTTGACCGCTGATCGTCCGTGCGCGACCGGTCCGAACGTAGTTCGAGCAGCACGACATACCCCTCCTTGGCTTCCCTGGCACGTTTCATAGCGTCACTTCGTGTCAGGTCTCGAGAGCTCAGCTCAACATGAACGGCTCCGATCCTCTGCAGACCTTGCGCACAACTCTTGGCTACCGAATCGTTGAAGTAAAACGGAATGTCGCTAAATGAATCTACTGAGCTTGCGCCCACAAAGATCGGGATTGATGGTCTCTCCGGGGTCGGACTGGGCGTTGGTGTCGCAGTAGCCTCCGGAGTTGGCGCTGGTGTCGTGGACGATTTTTTGACACGACGGCCCGATTGGGCGATCGCAGTTAGTGTGCAGAGGAGGAAGAAACCGGCGATAGTTATGACTGCCGCGGTGCTCAATCGAATCCGAAGTGCTTTGTATTTCATGAAAAGAATCGACCACCCGAGGTGTCAAAGTTAGGTGATTCGCATTTTAACACCGTCGCCGTTGCGCTTGTCCATTTGTAGACTGTCACTCTAATTGTGAGCAGCCAAATCATAACGCCACTTACCATCACTGCCGTCCGCGACCAGGCACGAGCCACCAGGTCGTTTGATTTGATGCCACAAAACCATTCCGGAGTTCATGGCGTCGAATTTATTCCGGGCCAGGTCGCCGTACTGAGAGTAGCCGGAGAGGATCCAGCGTATTTTGCCTTTGCCAGTGCGCCCACCGATCCCGAGTTAGAGGTCCTCGTAAAGCAAAAAATCGGAGCCAGCAACGTAATCTTCGACATGAAACCTGGTGAACGCGTCGAGCTGCTGGATGTCGCTGGTCATGGCTTTTCCCTCGACGAGCATCAGGGAAATGATTTGGTGTTTGTCGCGATGGGAACCGGAGTCGCGCCCCTCCGCTCCGCATTGCGCTACGTCCTTAAACGCAAAGAAGATTTTGGACAGCTGGTAGTGCTATACGGCGCGCGGACGCCGGACGATTTTTGTTATCGCGACGAAACTGAGGATTGGGAGAGAGCCGGAGTGGAACTGCGGCAAGTCATTTCGCGCCCGGACGGACATGATTGGTCGGGGCCGACCGGGTACGTACAGTCGCTCTTGGATCACGTTTTGCCCGATCTCAAATCCCCTATTGCTTTGATCTGCGGTTCACAGGAAATGATTTCCCAAACACGTGATCGGTTGTTGCAGATGGGTTTTGCCCGCGAAGAGATTTTGACGAACTACTAACTGAGGTCTCAGGTCTCAAAGATTTCACCGCCAAGACCCGGAAACATTTTCCATTTGTCATTTATCATTTCTCATTTTTCATTCGAAGCCGAAGCGGCAAGACCAAGCGCAGAGAAACAAAGACGCGGAGCCGCAAAGAAAATTTGATATTAACCGTTCGCGTAACTGTGTTGTGTTTCTTTGCGTCTTCGCGTCTCTGCGCTTAATTCAATCCGCGACTAAACGGAGTTACTGACAAATGGAAAATGCTTCTGGGTCTTGGCGGTGAAACGTTTTGAGACTCGTGACTTGATACTTGTGGCTCGACTTGAGACTTTAGACTTGAGACCTGGAACTTGAGACCTAAGGTAAGCCCCATGATGAAGTAAAAGATCATCACCACTTCCGAGTCGCCCCAGTTGTAGTGCACGAGTCCGCTCACGAAAAATCCGCACAGTCCACCCAACGCGCCGAGCACGATGCCTCGCTCGATCCAATCATCCAACACCGTACTCCGCAACAAGCGCACCAGGGTGCGCGCATACACGCCCAGCAATAAGACCCAGCAAAGCAGTGCCGGAACGCCGCGTTCCAGCCCGAGCTGCAAAAGGTTTGAGTGCATATGACCGGGCGGTAGCCGCCCATGATCAAACAGTCCCCACTCTCTTCGGTGAGCCTTAATCGAATCCATGCCAACGCCGACTAACAAGTGGCGCGGCTTGCTTATCAACAAATTGAATCCTTCGCGCCAGACTGTCTCGCGCCAGGTCGTTGATTGATCGCCGCGGTCGAGGAAGTTGATACTGCGCTGCTGCTTCAACACAAAAACTCCGGCGAGGACGAGCGGCAAGACTACTGCACCGCCGATTAGGATCGTTTTGCGACTGCTGCCGAATAACAAAATCAGCAGGGCTGAAAACAAGGCTGCGACCCAGCTCGCTCGTGTTACCGTCAGAATGAGCGCGAAAACAAATGCTGCGAGCAACAGTGCCAGCAACAGTCCGGAAGCGCTGAGTTTTTGCGGAAAACAAATGAAGCTTCCGAGCACAAGGGCCAGCACCAGTTGCAATGCATCTGCATAAGTCACGTAGTGTCCAAAAAAGCCTGAGGCGCGCCAGTCGCGACTGGTAGACCAACTCGAAATGCCTAGTTGCGCCTCGGCAGTTGCGCCCGGCAGCAACTTTCCCCGAGGCACTTCCAGCACCGGCATCCATTCCACGCGATAGATGCCGACCTGCGCCGGTTTGGTTTCGGATGACGCCAGCTCCGCCGCAAGACTCGACGCGTCGCTAATCTCTGTCCCGTCTACCGTCAGGACAGTGTCGCCGCTAAGTATCGGAGTGGCGGTAGCGTTTCTTCTATTTTTGAAAACGGCAGCGGCGAGTGGGCTCTCAGCCGTCACGCCCTGAAGCTTAATGCCACGCCCCCACGCGCGTTCGGCAATGGTGAAGCATACGTTTACCGTGAATGAAGCAATTAGAACTAAAGCGAGCGAGCGCAGGATGCGAAGTGAATGAATGTTTTGCGCGACCAGGTAAACTATCGTGAAGAGGCTGGCAGCGCGCAGTTTTCCAATCGAAACAAATGGTTCATAAGATAAAAATGCAGACATTCCTGTGAGGATAAAAAAACCGATAAGCGGATAATCAATGGGCGAGCGACTAAGACGGGGTCGTGGGTAACAAGCAAAGCGTATCACCCATAACAACATGCCAAGCAGCCAGGCCGTTTGCGTGATGGCAATTGAATGCGGCGCCGCTGCGGCAAAAAGAAATAGACAACCGATAATCAGGCGATCCAGCCAAACGGCGATGTCATTGGGAGATTGCCCCTCACGTGCCGCTCCAATTTTTTGGAAGGTGCTTTTTGGATGCAAATCCATTTATGAATTGCAGCCGCTTGCAGGCTGGCCGAAACTTTTGCGAACCGCTTAGAATGATGCTGCGGCTCTACTATATTCGATTAAGAGGAAACTCATGCACCGAATCTTGCTGCTGCTCGCGGCCTTGCTGCTTCCGGTCCCCCTTTTTGCTCAGACGCCGGCTGAGTATTTGGAACAGGTAAAAGCGCTGCAGGACGATGCGCGCGTGAAGGCGGCGACAGATCACATCGATAAAGATCGTGACCTTATCTTGCGGGAATGGATTGCCATCACCGAAATCAACGCCCCTTCAGAGCATGAGCAGGAACGGGCGCGCTACATTGAAGGACTGCTGCGAAAGTACAAGTTAACTGAGGTTCGCTACGATGCGACTGGCAACCTGATCGCTGTACGCAAGGGTACCGGCGGTGGACCGGTAATAGTTTTTGACGCTCACCTCGACACAGTTTTTCAGCCAGGCTTGAAGATCAAAGCAACAGTTCGCGAGGGCCGCCTTCACGCTCCGGGAGTTGGCGATGACACGCGCAACATTGAGGCCCTGCTGGCAACGATCCGGGCCCTGGATGCAGCAGCGATTAAGACGAAAGGTGACTTAATTTTTGTTTTCACTGTGGAAGAGGAGACCAGTCTCCGCGGCGCCGAGGAGTTTGTTAAGGAGAATAAAGGGAAGATTGATCACTACATCGCCCTTGACGGTGGTTATGAAGGCTTCACTTATGCCGGCATCGGCATCAACTGGTACAAGCACCACTTCATCGGACCGGGCGGTCACACCCGCTCCCGCACGCCGCCTTATTCTGCAAGCCTTCCCCTCGCGCGCGCGATCGCGCGCATCTACGAATTGAAGGTACCGACGAACCCGCCTGCGAATTTGAATATTGGAATGCTTGGCGGCGCGGAAGTAGTCAACGCTAAAGCTTCCGACGCGTGGTTCACTGTTGATTTGCGATCCACCAACAACGAAGTGATTGCTGACCTGGAAAAAAGAATTGCCGAGATTCTGGAAGATGAGGCGCGGCGCGCAGAGATGAAGCTGCAGACCGACATCATTTCGACGTCTCCGGCAGCAGTCATTCCGGGTCATCGCGATTCCCGCCTCGTGAAGGTGGCGGAGGCTGTGCATCGAGCACTGGGCTTCAATCCCCCGATAACTAACACCGGATCAAACAATTCCAGTGCTGCATTGCTGGCGGGGATATCTTCGATCTCGACCGGTGCCGGCCCATGCAACGATGCACACGCGTTGACAGAGAACTGCGAAATCGAGCCTCTCTACAAGGGCATCAAGAAGATCTTGTTGTTGGCCGTGGCGCTCGCCGAAATGTAAATTTTCCAACCTTCCTCCACCCGCCAAGCGGTATCGCTACCGCATCTGTTCGCGCGCTATGCGCTGATTGCCTACTCGCTCGCCTGGCAGTGCCTATTCCTTTGGCTTGATCGCAACCGGCTTGCGGCCGATTGCAAAAAGACTCTGCGCTGACCGCACGTACATCACACCTTCGGAAATTGCCGGCGTTGCCATTAACAACTCGCCCATCGAGTTGGTGGCAACCTGCGCAAATTTATCTCCCGCCGCGATCACCAAAATTTCGCCATCCTCATTTGACAGATAGATCTTGCCATCCGCAGCAATGGGAGAAGCACTGAAGCCGCTACCAACAAGCGGCAATCGCTGCCGGTAGACCTCTGCTCCGGTTTTTAAGTTGTAAGCATCGAACACGCCGTTGTTAGAAAGCACATAAAGGTGACCTTTGTAGCTGAGCGGCGTGGGCATGTAGGAACCGCGGCCCGTCCGACTCCAAACGACTGCCTCACTATCGGTCTTCCCTTCCGGCAAAGTGAGATCGCCGCGCGCATTGGCGCGAACGACGAAGATGGGTCGCTCTGGTCCGCGCCCACTCGCAATGACAAACATCTCATCGGCAAAGATCGGGGTCGGTGCCGTGATCTTGGAGCTGCGACCGAGTCTCCATAGTTCTTTACCGGTGACTGGATCGTAGCCGCGGATAAAGTTGGAAGCATTAGTAACCAGCACCGGACCCTTTGCCGTCATGGCGACTGTCGGCGTGCCCCATGAAGGCAATTCTTCACGTTCAGTCTTCCAAACCGTCTTGCCAGTGTCGGCGTCGAGGGCCAGTAGAAAAGAATCGGTTTGCGTGTCGCATTGAACAATGACGAGATTGTTCCAAATGATTGGTGAGCTTGCCGGCCCCCACTCGTAGGTGGGAATGTCGTAAGCGCCCATGTCCACTCGCCCCAGATCAACTTTCCAAAGCGAGCGACCATTAATGTCGTAGGCGTGCACACCCTGCGAACCGAACCAGGCCACCACGATCCGGCCGTTGGTAACGGGAGTGGAATTCGCATAAGTCGCCTTGATGTGGCGCTTCTCACGCGGCTCACCTTCGTAGGCCACACGCTCCCAAAGAACTTTCCCATCTCGTTTGTCTAAGGCGTAGAGCATCCAGCGGTGGCGCGAAAGATCCTGAGAAGCGTCGCCATCTCCATAAAGCCCTGGGCGGAACGTTGCCTTCGGATCGTTGCTGACGGCGCTGGTGACAAAAATTCGATTGCCCCAAACCACTGGGCTCGAGTGTGCGAGACCAGGAATTGGTATGCGCCAAAGGATGTTCTCGCCAGTCTTAACATTCCAGGTATCGGGTAAGTTTTGACCATCAGCTACGCCTGACGCTTGCGCTCCCCGAAACGATGGCCAGCTTCCCTTTGCAGATTTCGAATCAGGCTGTTTGGCCGGGCGTGCCGTTGAAGTGTGCGAGATGCGTCGCACCGGAATCGTCTTAGGTTCATCTGCCGACCTCCAGGTGCTGCCGTTAAGGATCATTTTGCGCTGGCGACATTCATCCGATACGAGCTCAAACCCCAGGCCTTTGCCTTCGCGGCGCAGGCGATAGCGTCCCGGTGCCTCACAGGCGCCCGGTCCGACTCCCATTAGTTCCATTTCAGAGCCGTTCAGTTTCCAGCTGCCGTTCACCGTGGGCCAGCCCTTGCCCTCAATGGAAAACGTACCACCCGAATAGAACTGCATAACAAACACCCCTAACGTCAACGGGTAGTCTGGAAGCGCGAACTTCTGATCCTGGGCCCGCGTACCTTGAGAAACTACAGACACGCTGAGCGTTATGACTATCAGCAGAGAGAAGAATCTGGATCTACTGCTACCTGTATGCATACCTACTCCTTAGAGACGGATTAGCCCCTGAATTATTTCTTGCGATGCTCTTCAATGTACTTCCGTGCAAACTCTTTCCAGTGCGGACTCTCGCGCAGGCCAACCTCGCCGGCTTCCTTTTCCGCGGCTTCAATAGTCCAACCGTCGCGCAGTACCCGCCTGATAAACCAGAAGGCGCCGACACGGATACCGGCGGCACAATGAATGAAGATAGGAAAGTTTTTTCGCTCATCAGTGATTTTGAAGAACTCGGCAACTTGCTCTTCTTTCGGCTCACCAAAAACAACCGGGATGTTGAAATACTGCAAACCAAGTTCTTTAACCTTCGCTTCCTCCTCGGCCGCGCGATGCTCGCCAGCCGGGCGCAGGTTCAGAATCGATTTCACGCCATCAGCTTTCAACTTCTCAAGATGTTCCAGACGAGGTTGAGCCCCAGTGCAAAAATCGTCGCTGAGACGGACGAAGTTACGAATCGGTGGAACTTCCTGAGCATTGGTCATTACGGTTGTCGCCAACGCTACTATCACTAAGATTAGAACTCTTCTCATGTTTTCACTTCCCGCTGCATTTACTTTACGTGAAATTCCGCGCTCGCATGCGCACGTTCGGCTA